>OIFJ01000094.1_pt1 | contig 78778 bp, 98 predicted proteins | sample 1582011 | NCBI WGS metagenome assembly OIFJ01 (sample SAMN07501050, study PRJEB24779) | human gut metagenome | isolation source: stool | host: human infant | place: USA: Pittsburgh, PA
TTGTGGTTAAAAACATTGTACCGTAAAAGGGCTGTTACATGGCCTTTTATCTTTTACACAATTATATGGACTTTATCAATAGAATAATCTTAGAATAAAAAGAGAATAGAAATGATCCAAACTTTCCATGCATCAATAAAATAGTAAAAATTAGATTTTGAATAACGTGCACGTGCTTATTTGATAACGTTTTTTTATTGAGAGGAGGGATGAAAATGATCAAGAAAACTCAAAATAAAATCCAACGTATATGTCAAAAACATTTTGATTCTAGACTAAAAGCTATATCTCGAAGAAAAAACTTGCGTACCATTGCAGTTTCGATAATCGTGATTCTTACTTTCTTAGGAAGTTTATCCAATAGGAATGTAAACGTTTATACAGAAACGTCAAGTTTTGCTAACCAAATGACAGAGGAGACAAATAGTCCACCCGCCTCTGAAATACAGTCAACAGAAAGTACCGATCAGTCTAGCAACAACGAGACAACCTCAACTACAACCTCGACTCAGCTGATTGATCCGACAGAAGAAGAAATCGCAGCAGCAAAAGCAGCAGGGGAAAAAGCTTATTCAGAAACAGGTAAAAGTCAGACATTTAGTGCTGTTGCGGCCACTGCGAATTTCAACGGACATACCATACCAGATGGATATACAGTGATATATGCCAAAGATGGAGTCATTGTTGCGGTTAACGGAACGATGAGTGCGGATAAAACCGCGCTACAAGGTGTTACCAAAGCAATCGCTTTTATTGATAACCGTCCAGATATCCATAATCTGTTTATTGGCTCCACAGTAAATGGTACTACTACCACCTTCCCAAAAAGTATCTATATGGGGGTGGCTACCGCTGGAAATACGATCGATTCCGTTACACCCAATGCGGATAAAAGTTATTCTTTTACACCCTCAACATGGGGAGGGCTTCCTGCCGGAGGGGGTATTAGTACTTTTTCAATCGGTATACAGTTAGCAAACGATATTCCATTCACAGGGTACTCGATCAAAAATGGACAGATCGTTGATAACAAGGGGAATATTTCAGTTGTTCCAACCTATCAAGCAGCGACGGTTCAGGCCAATGCAAACCAACCTGGAACATTCTCTTATACTGTTAATGGCGGGATAGCACAAACTGGAACATACGGGACTACACTATCTGGAATCCATGTGGGGGACAAAGTGGTTATTATTCCAACAGCAGTAACGGGCTATTCTTTTGCACAAACAAACGGTTCTTTCACAGCCCTAGAAAGTAACGTCGATACGGTGACCTATACAGGCAAACAAACACCAATCACTATTAAGTATCAAGACTATTTTGGACAGACGATTGCTCCTTCTAAAATAATGAATCTTACTTACGGAAGTGCTGCACAAGACCTGACGACTAATGTGCCTATTATCAGCGGATATACCTTTACAGCTGTTTCAGCGACAGAAACAAAGAACCAATCAGCAACGAGTGTTTCAGCTAGTTTAGATACAAATGGAAATGTAATCGTAAAGGACGCAAATGGAAAACAGATTTCTGAAGTCATCCTATATTATAAGACAAATGCAACAGTATCAATCAATGCAAATGGCAGTAAGTACTATGATGGTCTTTCTGTTGTACCGATCGTTAAATATACCTTTAATGATAAAACAGAATCAACATCCCTTTTAAACAATGATCTCAATATTGATCAAATCCCATGGAATCCAACTGATTTCAAAGCGATGAATGAAAAGGGAGTTGAAGTAACTGCGCCTACTGAAATTGGAACCTATACGTCTTGGCAATTGACAGAAAGCGGATTAGCTAAACTAGCTGCCAGAACAAACTATCTATTTCCTATCGTGTAGACATCTGATATCTATACGATCAAGCCAATCAGCGGTACGGTAGAGCTCGGTGGCAGTAAGACATATGATGGAAAAGCAGGAATCCCGTCAATCCATGTCAAGCTAGCAGAAGGTGTCACCAGTTCGGTTACTCCAGTGCAAGTGACCCTTAGCAACACGGACTACACAGTAGATGCACAATCAGCAAAAAATATGGTTAACGTTGGCAGCTATGCAATTAAATTAACGAAAAGCGGGATAGATAAAGTCAAAGCAGCAAATCCCAAGATGTCATTTACTGATATAGCTAACACATCAGGAACCTATACCATCAATAAAGCCGATGCAGTGATTACTGTCGATGACGCTGCCTTTAATTATGATGCCCAAAGTCACTCGATACCGGTTGGAAATATCCACGTTACTGGTGTTGTCTCAGGTGAAGCATTGGATTATACACTAACAGCTAACAGCCGGACAGATATCGGAACACAAATAGTAACGATTAGTTTAGGGGAAGGAACTGTAAACAATAATTATTCGATTACCGCAACAGATACCGCTGAGTTGACGATCAATCCGACTCTCTTGCTTCCTTCGACAGGCGGGATAGGTCTACTGCCCTTTGTCTTTTTAGGAATGATTTTTATTTTTTCTGGCTTCTTTTATTTTATCCATCGTAAGAAAAAAGCAGGTGAACAGCGATGAAAAAAATAAAAAGTGTACGTGTGGATAGGTTTGCCGTTCTCTTTTTTATCCTACTGGGATTTTTTAGTGGTTCTCCGACTGTGTCAGCCAGAGAATCATCTATTACATTTACTTTGCATAATCGAATGTTCGAAAGCGAACAGATGCCAAGTATCAGTCAAAACGACGGAATGGCTAGTCCAGATAACTTTCAGTAGGCAAAAGGGTTGAACGGTGTTACTTTCGCTATATATGATGTCTCGGATGAATTTTACAAGCTGCGGTCAGAAGGAAGTAGTATAGAAGACGCACAAAGAAAACTAGCACAGAAAAGTGATAGTGAAAAAATACTGGCAGAAAGTGTGACAAAAACAGTAGACGGGGGAGAGGGCATTGCTTCTTTTCGTGTATCGGACAAAGACGAGCAAGGTCGTGACGCTGTTTACCGATTTGCGGAAATAAAATCTTCAGATCAAGTAAAAGAAAAATCAGCACCATTTGTCGTCGTGCTTCCTGTGACAGATTCATCTAATCATAAATTGACGACCATCCACTTGTATCCTAAGAGCGAACAAAAAATACCTGCTGCACTCACATTAACAAAAAAAGTAGAGAACAAGCAGACAGATTTTGCAGATGGGGATAAAGTACCTTATCTCATCACTACCACAATTCCTGAGAACATCAACGAGGTAGGAACCTATACGATCACAGATACAGCTGATCCTCAGTTGTGGCTAGAACCAGAAACGATCGATCTTTTGATTGGGGGAGAAAAGATTCATACATTTCATACACAAAAAACAAAACATGGTTTTGTATTATCGGATTCTGGAAAAGATCTCAGTTCGTTTGCTGAGAAAAAATTAACGATCCGTTACCAAATGTCATTGAAAGAAAACAGTGAAAAAACGACATTTGACAACGAGGTACGTTTGACGACTGACAATCAAACAGTAGAAACACATCTTGCCACCCAAACAGGTGGCAAACAATTTGTCAAAGTGGATCGGCAGACGAAACAAAGACTGGCAGATGCTCAATTTCTAGTCAAAAGAGATAACCAATATTTAGCGCAAGAAAATGGGATAAATCACTGGGTAGCCAAAGATGATCCGAGAGCAACGATTTTTACTTCCGGTAAAGATGGAACATTTTCTGTCCATGGTTTGTCTTTTAGAAGCTATGAACTAGTTGAGATCAAGCCGCCTAAAGGATATGTATGGAGTCCAGCACCAATTCTCTTTGAAGTTGAAGCAGGCAGTTATGATCCGCTTCATCCTATACCATTGGAAATCATCAACGAACCAGAAGCAAATCGGACAAATAACGGAAAAACGCCAGTTCAGATACAGACGAATGGCCCATCAAATGAAAAAAGTGGAGGAAGTTTTCCAAAAACAAACGAAGAGATGCTTGGAGGTTTCTCAATCTTAGGGGTGTTGCTAGTCCTTTCAACAGGGGCAGCTTGGTTTTATAAAAAACAACAAAAAGGAAACAATAGGAGGGAAATAAAATGAAAAACATCAAAACAAAAATATGGGCACTTCTAGGAACTACTATTATGTTGCTTCCTTTCGTTCTCAGCCTAGGAACTGCAGATGTCTCTGCAGCCGTATCACCTACACCAGAAAATGTCACGGTTAATTTGCATAAATTGAAATTCACTTCAGCACCAGAAAATCAAATAAACAACGGAACGGAATTGACATTTCCGAATAGCGAACCATTGAATGGTGTAGAATTCAACGTATACGACATCACCGCTACGTACTATCCAAGTAAAGATACAGCAGTTCCAGCAGACGCTACACCCTTTGCAAGTGTAACGACTTCTGGTGAAGGATTAGCTAACTTGACTCTTCCAGGTAAATCTGAAGGGAAAGATGCTGTATATGTCTTTGTAGAAACACCAAAACCTGGTGTCGAAACGTCGCCAAATATCGTGTTGAGCTTACCCTTTTACAACCCTGATTCATCAGACCCTGACAAACCTTTAGACACGATTCATCTATATGCTAAAAATGTCATCAAAGAAAGCAATATCAAAATCCAAAAAGCTGGGAACTTTTCAGGGGTAGATAAGTTAGCAGGGGCGCAATTCCAGATCAAAAATTCAGACAATCAATTTGTGACTGGTTTTGATGAAAATACTGGTGTCGCTCTTTATGGTCCTGCCGAATCAGCATTGACATTCACAACAGATAGTGAAGGATCCATCAGTGTCAATGGGTTACTAGACGGAAATTATACTTTGGTTGAAACAAAAGCACCAGATGATTATCAATTGACCGATCCACAAAAAGAAACCTCATTTGTAGTAGAAAACGGAAAATTGCAACAAACAACCGGAATCATCCATGGCGCGGATGAAGCCGATCTTGGGAATCCAAACGGTGTAGTCAATCGGGAAAATACAACTACGGATAACACGATTACTGTAGAAAATGTCCAAAACTACGGTGATTTCCACTTCATCAAACAAGATGTGAACACGCAAGAAAAATTAGCCGGTGCAGAATTTTCTATTCTAAGAGCAAAAGATCCAACTGTTAAATTAATGAAAAAAATAGCAAACCTTGCCTCAGGAGAATACCCATATGCTTGGTCAGATGAAGTCACAGGTTCTGACTGGGAAGAAGTGAAATTGATTTCTGATTCAGAAGGGGAATTTTCAATCGAAGGGCTGAAACAAGGGGCATACTGCCTTCAAGAAACAAAAGCACCAGAAGGCTACGCATTACCTAAGAATGAAGCTGCGTACACTGAATTTACAGTAGATGATGATCCAACAACTTCTGATGAAACAACGATCGATAACCAACCTAAAGGAATCTTGCCTTCAACTGGGGGTATGGGGATCATCGTATTCATCTTGGTAGGTATTGCTTTAGTTGGAGGAACAGTGATCTACTTCAAAAAACGCCATCAAGAAACAGAAGCTTAAACTATTGGAAACAAAAATCATACGATAAATAAACGACAGTGATTCAAATGGGGAGAAAGGTTGTGACAGAAGTGGTCGGTCTCTTGGTATTAAGTCAAATGTATGCAACAATGTGAGGAACCATTTTCACAAAATTTTTCTTAATACTCGAAACTAAACTGCTTTTTCACAACCTCTTCTTTAAACGGTGTTCTCCTGCCAACTCCTCGGTCACAAGTCACAATATTCATCAAACATGAGAAGCTGTTTTTTGAAATTGTTCCTTGTGACTCAGAGCTGAACGGCAGGCTCACGACCTCTTTCTTAAACGGTGTTCAATCAGCTGACCTTCGGTATTAGCTCAACAAACGGCAAAATATGAGGAACTATTTTTCCGTTTGCTTCTCTAATACTCAGGTCAAGGCGCTGATTTCACAACCTCTTCATATACATATTAGAAAATAGGTGGACATGATGAAAAAAAGCAGAATAAGAATACTGGACATCTTCATGGCAATCATTTTAGTCGTTGGGATCGGGATCTTTTCTTATCCTTTTGTAGAAGATTCACTGAATGATTTTCTTGCCCAGCAAATGATCATCCATTATCAAAAGCAGGCATCGAGTAAGAATTCAGAAGAAATAAAAAAACAGCAGGAAAAAATGACAAAGAAAAACCAACAGTTGGCAGAGCAAAACGTATCACCAGGGATAGGCAGTTTCAACCAAGCAGTTGATGCAAAAGCATTAAAAGATTTACCTAGTAATGCCTTTTATATGGAACATATGCTTGGAGTCATCGAAATCCCAAAAATCAATGTCAGCTTACCTATATTCGATCAGACAACGGAAATATTTTTGCAAAAAGGAACGTCATTATTGGAAGGAAGTTCTTATCCGACTGGCGGGAAAAGCACCCATGCCGTTCTTTCTGGGCATCGTGGACTCCCAGAAGCAAAATTATTTACAGATTTGCCTAAGTTGAAAAAAGGAGACCAGTTTTTCATCCAGATCAATGGAAAGACATTGGCGTATCAAGTAGAAAAAATCCAAGTGGTCTTACCTGATGAAGTAGATTCTTTGGGTATCCAAAAAGGCAGAGATCTCGTGACTTTGCTTACCTGCACTCCTTATATGGTCAATACACATCGACTGCTTGTGACGGGGCATCGTATTCCTTATCAAGCAAAAGAGGCAAAAAAAGCGATCCAAGGAATTGATCAATGGAAAAAATGGAAATTTTTTATTTGGTTTATCGGTATACTACTTGGATCAATCGGCTTAGTTTGGCTACTCATCGCTTATTTAGATTCTTTGGCCATCGCTAAGCGAAACTATCCTTTATCATTTTATGTAAAGAACACAAACGGACGACCAATCGAAGGAATGGTCTTTTCTGTAAAAACGCTCAACAGCAAACACTATATTACTAGAGAAAAAGTTCCATTTGTGAAAGCTTCTGATGAATACGGACTTGTGAGATTTTCTGATTTAAAAGGCGGGAACTATCGCTTGCAACATGAGGAGCTTCTGCTTAAAATCCATGTAAAACATAAACATTCGAAACAGTTTTCAATGAAATTGAAAAAAGGAAGATACAAACTGCGAAAAGAAAAAGAGGTGTACTATTTGATTGAGAAAGAATGAATGAAGATGTACAAAAAAGCAGAGGGAACAGACTAAATGAAAAAAGAGAGAAGCTGACGAAATGGACGTGTAAACTGCTATTTTTGGTTTACTATCTGGAACGCCAGCTTCTATTTTTTTATGTTTCAGAAGAATTTTATTATTATAGTATAACTTTTGAATTAGTTTCCATAACATTTGGAGCAAGGGGTTAAACCACGAGCTTGAGCTTCGCTTAAAGTGGCAGGGGTATACGTACCATTTCCACATTTATGTGTATGGTATTTTGAACCGGTCGGTGTGACATAGACAGTTTGTTCATTATTTTGCTCAGGAGCTGCGGCTTGTGCCTGCTGAGAGGCCTGTTCAGCTGCTGCTTGCTGTTGCGCCTGTTCTGCTTGTTGCTGTGCGATTGCTTCTTGCCTCGCCTGTTCTGCTTGTTGCTGTGCGATTGCTTCTTGCCTCGCCTGTTCTGCTTGTTGCTGTGCGATTGCTTCTTGTTGCGCTTGTTCTGCTTGTTGTCGTGCAATTTCTTCTTGCTTTTTCCGTTCTTCTTCTGCTTCTTTTGCTTTGATTGTGGAATCAATTGCAGCAAGACGGCTTGTCAACTCTTGTTTGTTTTCAGGTAGCGCTTGGATAGCTGCTGAAGCAGTTGCATAGTTTTCTTTTGTAGGATTTGCTTCAGCTTGTGATAAAGCAGATTCCGCTTCTGTCACTTTTTTTTCTAGTGCAGCTTTTTCCGCTTTTTGTTTCTCTTCTTCTTTTTTCTTTTCAATTTGTTCTTGTTCTTTCGATGAATCTGCCGTACTTTCGGAGATCGTGGTACTGCTGCTGGAAGCTTGAGCTGAACTTGTGCTTTGAGTAGTAGACGTAGTAGCACCACACCCACTCAACAAACTTCCTGCGACCAAAAACAACGCAACTAATTTTTTCACTAAATTTCCTCCTTAAGTAAAAAAACAACCGTTTTCAATAAATGTCCTTTTCAATTGTTTACTTACTTGTTATAATAATTGTGTTATGAATAGTGATTGAGGAAACTTAATCTAATCCCGTGTTGATACACGGGATTTTTGCTATAGTTCTGTTATTAAGTATGTAATAATAAAATATGTACGTTATTTTATTATTAGATTATTGACATTTATATAATAAACGATTAAATGATTCATATCAATAGAATGCTTAGGAAAAAAAGAGAAATAATAACAGGTTTATGCACCATTAACTGTTTTGCAGTGGGATATTTGTATCCGTTTTTTTCTTGTATGTAGTATAGTAAAGTAGATACAGGAGGAGAAAATATGCAGATTTTTTTAACAAAAGTTTCTCAAAAGAAAATTAAAATGATTCATTTACTGCTTGAAACAGAACGTTGGTGTTCAATAGAAGAACTACAAAATGAATTGAAGGTATCAAGTAAGTCTATCTTGAATTATCTAACAGATTTAGAAGAATTGTTCCAACAATATCCTGATAAGGTCATTTTGAAGAATGAGAATAATCGGCGCTTTTCTATGGAAAAGCAGGAGAACTTCCCAATCTACACTATTTATCTTCATTTCTACAGAAAATCATATAATTATCATTTGATTGAATTCATGTATCAACATCTTGAGAAAAATTTGGAAGATTATGCAGACGCTCAATATACGAGTGTATCCACAGTTTTTCGTTATGCGAAGTTATTAGTAAAGTACTTTGAAATGACGGACGTCAAAGAATAGTCGCCGCCAGATAGAAGGAAATTAGCAGTTGAAAAAGCTGCCCTGCATCAAGTAATACGACCAGCCAAACGGAAACAGTGTCTCATGTTTTTGATTTGGCTGGTCTTATTACCGCAGATGCAAGCTTTTGCCACACCTCTTTCTTGTCATTTACAGACTCAATTATCAATGCTGCAAGCTTTCCCTTAATGCTGTAACACCAGTAAGAGTTGTCAAGACCAGCAGGCTGACTAGGTAAATACCGCTCAAAAACAAGATTACGGCAGTTAAACTATAATGATCCATCAGGAAACCGATGACGATAGAAGAAAAACCACCAACAGCTCGTCCAAGATTCATAATGAAATTATTCGCCGTCGCGCGGATTTCTGTTGGATACAAACTACTAATCACTGCGCCATATCCACCATACATGCCATTGATAAAGTAGCCGACTATCACAGCAGCTGCTACCAAACTCCACTGGCTATGGGCTAACACAAGTAGATAGACAGATAAGGATGAACAAATTAAAAACAAAGAAAAGGCTAGTTTAGGCCCCAATTTATCCATGATCATGCCAAAAGTCATCATCCCCAAAGACATGCCTAAAATAGTACTGACCATCCATAATGAAGACCCAGAAACCGAAAGCCCTAATCGATTTTGCATAATCGAAGGTAGCCAATTCATTAACCCAAAATAGCCGGCAATTTGGACAGTCACCATGATACTAAGGCCACATGTTTGCCAAGCAAGATGTTTTGATTCAAACAGTCTGCTAAGATTGGTTTTCTTTTCGGCGGATTGTGCAGATTTGAATTCCTTTGGTTCAGTCAAGCCGCGACGAATGAACAAGACCATCAACACCGGCAGTACACCTACGACATACAACATCTTCCAACCAAACGTTGGAATGATCACAGCAGCTAAAATCGCAGCCAAAGCCGCACCGACCTGCGCACCAATACCAGCAACCGAAGAAGCTCGTCCAATTTGTTTTTTTGAAAAACTTTCGGAAATCAAGGACATACACGCCCCATATTCTCCTCCCGCTCCTACACCTGCGATAAAGCGAAAGAGATAAACCAAGTAGATGTTTGAAGCAAAATACATCAATAAAGAAGCAATCGAAAACAGAAGGACCGTTTGAGAAAATACTTTCACACGTCCATATTTATCAGCTATGATGCCAAAAAAAATACCTCCAATGAGCATCCCAAAATTAGTGATCGTTGAAATGAAACCCGCTTGCGTACCACTAATATGAAAAGAAGCAATCATTGAAGATAATGAAAAAGCTAAAAACATAATATCCATATTCTCTAAAGCAATTCCCGCCGATGTCGATAATAATACCTTTCGCTGATACGTTGTCATTTTTATACCCCTTTTCCTAAAATTTCCCTAAATTGTTAAAAGTATATCCAAAAAAGAATAAAAAAACAAGTCTTTTTTATTCGAAATAATACACAAACAACCGATATAGCGTCCTTGGTCAGATGTGACAATAAAAAGTACAATCGTTCCGCTTGAAAACGGGCATTTGCGTATCCACGAAATATGGAGTGAACGGTTGCTGTATGTGTATGAAGGCGGGTTTAGTGTACCAATGGAAAATACAAATAGATGTATAGCGGGACAATGTGCCACAGCACGATCGATCATTGGTACTTCGAGGATTAAGAACATCATTGGATACAAGAAAGCTGGGATTATCCGACCTGAACCTAATACAAGTCTTTATTTTCCGGTAACACTATTACCATATTTGACATGCGTGGCTGAAAGCGGAAAACAAGTATTTATATCTGTGATCAGCGGTGTTTTACCAGACCAAGTTTTTGAAGAGCTTACAGTAGAAATTATTGGGAGAAATATAGAAATCGGGCAACTAGGGCAAAGGATTAATGTAAAGTTGGAGGAAAAATACAACGATGGACAATAGAACAAATATAGTTGAGTTAGATTGGCTAGTTTCAGAAATTGATTTTATTGAAAAACAGGTGCGTGAAAATCAAAAAAAAATTTAAATTTCTCGTACCTGCTGCAGCTAGTAACAATCATGTATATGAAGCGGGAGAAAACACTGATTGGACGGCTAGTTTCTGGTTGGGGATATTATTTTTAACAAAAGAACTTTCTAACTCAAAAGATTTTGATCGAACGATCGAAAGTCAATTAGCTTCATTCAAAGAACGTTTAGAAAAAGATATAGCCTTGGATACGCATGATATCGGATTTTTATATCAATTATCAGCTGTTGCTGATTATCGATTGAATAAAAACGAGTCATCAAAACAAATAGCGATACAAGCAGCTGATCGATTGATGGAGCGGTATTCTCCCAAATCTCAAATTATCCAAGCTTGGGGAGACTTAGATGATCCAAAGCAGCGTGGACGTATGATCATTGACTGTTTGATGAATCTGCCATTACTTTACTTTGCTACTGAGGCTACCGGAGATGAGAGTTATAAAACAGCTGCCTACAATCATGCGAAACAAACTCAAAAGTATATTGTGAGAGACAATGCTACTACTTACCATACGTATTACTTTGATGATGTTACTGGAGTGCCTAAATATGGTCGTACGCAACAAGGTTATTCAGATGAATCCTGTTGGGCACGCGGGCAAGCGTGGGGAATCTATAGATTCACATTAAGTTACTTGTATACGGGAGACGGTTCTTTTTTAGAGACCGCCACGCAACTTGCTGATTATTTTCTACAAGAGCTTCCTGAAGATTTGATTTGTTATTGGGATCTAATATTCAAAGAAGGTAGTCAAGAGGAAAAAGATAGCTCTGCGGCAGCAATAGCTGCATGCGGATTGTTAGAACTTTCCAAACAACTGCCTGTTTCAGATCATCGTCATTTCGATTACGAAGAGATGGCAGTCAAAATCTTGGGAGAATTACAAAAAAACTATACAACGAAACAAGTAGATGGATCAAACGGGCTGCTTCTCCATGCCGTTTATGATAAAAACAGCTTAAAAGGTGTAGATGAATGTGTGATCTGGGGCGATTACTTTTATGTAGAAGGGATCACTCGTCTAGCTAAAAAATGGTACTGTTACTGGTGATGTATAAGAAAAGAGGAGGATTCATATAATGAAGCGATGGAAAAAAATGATGATTGGATCAATAGTTTTAGGAATGTCACTCGTATTTGGTGCTTGTGGTAATCAAGAAGGCAGTAGTGAAGAATCAGCAAATGAAATTACCGTTTCGACATGGAATTATGAAACAACACCTGAATTCAAAGCGCTCTTTGAAGCATTCGAAAAGAAAACGGGAATCAAAGTGAAAGCAGTAGATATTGCTTCAGATGATTATGACACGAAACTTACTACGATGCTTTCTTCTGGAGATACGACAGATGTATTGACGATGAAAAATCTTTTGTCGTATTCAAATTATGCTTTACGAGATCAGTTAGTCGATCAAACAGAACGAATTAGAGAATTAGATACTGATGCTGCTGAAGGAACATATGAAATGTATGATATCGATGGAAAAACATACGCATTGCCCTATCGAACGGACTTTTGGGTACTATATTACAATAAGAAAATGTTTGATGATGCAGGAATCCAATATCCAGAAAATCTAACTTGGGACGAATACGAAGATTTAGCAAAAAAGCTTAGTAAAAATGACGGACAAGTTTATGGAGCATATCAACATATCTGGCGTTCGACGATCCAAGCTATTGCAGCTGCTCAAAACGAAGCGAATCTTGTGGAACCAGATTATCGATTTATGACTGATTATTATGATCGAGCATTGAGGATGCAAAAAGAAGGCGCGCAAATGGATTTTGGCACGGCTAAGTCAACGAAAGTAACCTATCAATCTCAATTTGAAGAACAAAAAGCAGCAATGATGTACATGGGAACTTGGTATATGGCTGGCATACTTGCGAACAAAGAAGCAAATAAGACAGAAGTAGAATGGGGAATTACAGCTATTCCTCAGAAGAAAAAAGGAGAATCGGTCACGACGTTTGGCTCGCCAACAGCATTTGCTGTCAATAAAAACTCAAAGAAACAAAAAGCAGCGCAAGAATTTATTGAATTTGCAGCTAGTGAAGAAGGAGCAAAAGTATTGGCAGGAGTAGGAGTAGTTCCTTCATATCGTACAGATGAGATTGATCAGCTTTATTTTAACCTCGCTGGAATGCCAACGGATGAGATTTCTAAAAAAGCTTTTTCTCCTGATGAAATCAAACTTGAATTTCCGATTGATACGCATGGGCCTGCAATCGATAAGATTTTACAAGAAGAACATGACTTGATTTTGGTTGGAGATGAAACGCCGGAAAAAGGAACGGCAAATATGGAGAAACGTGTAGCTGCTGAAAAAGAATAATCATGAAAGGAGAGAAGCCAAGAGATCAAACGCTCTTGGTTTCGTCATCGAAATGGAGAATAGTATAAATAAGAAAGCTACAAATCATTTGCGTAGAAAACGAACGTGGATCGCTTATTCGTTTATCGCCCCGAATTTCATTGGTTTTTTCGTTTTTACATTAATACCGATCCTGTTTTCGCTTGTACTAGCATTTATGAAATGGGATTCTTTTTCAACGCCAGAATTTGCTGGACTAGATAACTTTCGTAAAATGGCCAACGATGAGACCTTTTGGATTTCTTTGAAAAATACTTTTTTATATACCGCTGCTGTAGTGCCCGGCACACTTGTTTGTTCGTTAGGGCTAGCTTTACTACTAAATCAGAAAATTAGAGGGATGAAGCTTTTTCGTACGATATTTTTCTTTCCGTATGTTACTTCTTTAGTAGCAATTGCTGTTGTTTGGAATATGTTGTTTCATCCAACGATGGGACCAATTAATATCTTTTTAAAGCGATTTATTGAACATCCTCCAGGTTGGACTTCAAGTTCAAATTGGGCGCTTTGGGCAATTGTAATTGTCAGTATTTGGCGCGGGATGGGTTATTACATGATTCTGTACCTTGCAGGACTACAAAGTATCCAAAAAGAATTGTATGAAGCGTCTTCACTAGATGGAGCAAATCGATGGAAACAATTTTTGAATGTGACATTACCTTCGTTGAGGCCAACTACCTTCTTTGTAACGATCATGCTTGTCATCAATTGTTTCAAGGTGTTTGACCTGGTGCAAGTGATGACGGATGGCGGCCCTGGTCGAGCGACAAATGTGTTGGTTTACCAAATCTACAATGAAGCATTCAAAAAATTTGATTTTGGTTATGCTTCAGCTATTTCACTTGTTTTGTTCGTAATTGTTTTGGGCGTTACGGTTGTTCAGTTTTCTTGGAATAAGCGTCGTACTTAGGAGGTATGAAATGGAAGAGAGTGTTCAAAATGAAAGGAAAAAAGCAAAAATTTTTTCAAACGATATGACCTTTATTCAATGGTTGGGTATGATTCTGCTAATAGGGCTAGCTTTATTGACGATCATTCCTTTTTTATGGATGGTTTCTGCTTCATTCAAAGCAAATAATGAAGTGTTCACGATTCCGATTCAATGGATTCCTAAAACTTGGCATTTAGAGAACTATCTGGTTATTTGGTCTCGTATTCCTTTAGTGACGTTTTTTAAGAATACAGCTTTTTTAAGCGTTGTGATCACATTGATTCAGTTGTTTACTTCTAGTTTTGCTGCTTACGGGTTTTCTAAACTGAATTTTAAAGGGCGCGATATTTTATTTTTAGCATATATCGGCACAATTGCTGTCCCTTGGCAGTCTTATATGATCCCTCAGTTCATCATGATGAGAAAAGTGGGCTTAACAGATACGTTGTGGTCATTGGTGCTATTACAAGCGTTCAATGCTTTTGGTGTGTTCTTGTTGAAGCAATATTACAGTAGTATCCCAGATTCTTTATGTGAGAGCGCGCGGATCGATGGCTTATCAGAATGGGGAATCTATCGAAAGATCATTTTACCCCTTACAAAACCGGCGATTGCCAGTTTGACGATCATCACATTCGTTAATACATGGAACGATTATATGGGGCCATTCATTTATTTGTCTTCTACGGAAAATAAAACAATCCAGTTAGGGTTGAAAATGTTTATTGGGCTATTTGATGCAGAGTACGCATTAATCATGGCTGCCTCAGTTGTTTCTGTTCTTCCTGTTGCTTTTATATTTTTAGCGATGCAAAAAATATTTTGTAGAAGGGATCGCTTCATCAGGAATGAAGGAATAGGAGGCGATTATGAAAGAGCAGCGTTTTGACAAAAATGTTTATATGGAATTCTTTTATTGGTTGTATCAATCATTGGCAAGTAGCCTTTGTTTTTGGTGTGTCAATATCTTGTATATAGCAGCTGCGTTCCTTTTGTCAATAGATGGAAGGAATGTCTTTTCCCTTATTTTTTCATTGCTTTTTATTGGTCCGGGTTGCATCGTGATGATAGGCATGACAGAAGAATTAACAAAAGAAAAAAGTTTTTCATCAGTACGTTTGTTCATAAAGACGTTTCGCCGATTTTGGCTAAAGGGATTTTTTTATTGGCTATTTGCTTGGATAGTTAGTGTGATAGCGATTTTTGATTGTTTCTTTTTTATACGTTTTTCTTATGGAAAATGGTTGATTCCGTTGTTTGTTTTACTTGCTTGTTTATCAGTTTCCTTTAGCATCAACTGCTGGTATTTTCAGGTGAGAAATCCAGCGTCAAAACCAAATCAAGTTCTACGAATAGCGTTCTACTATACGTTAAAAAAATGGTATGTGAGTTTACTAGATTTTTTACTATTGACAAGTTTGTTTCTCTTCTTTTTCGTAAAGCCCCAATGGTGTATTCTACTAGGTCCTTCTATCGTATTTGGTTTGATTTACTTCAACAATCGTAAATTGATGAGAACGATGGATCTGTAGACTTTATAAATTGAAACTTTCAACCAAGAATGACAGTTTTTTATGTAAAATCTGTCATTCTTTTTCATTTTTTGAAACATATGGCTAAACAAATGAAATAAAACGTGCTATACTTCTGAATGAAACAGGTTTAGAAACTGTATCACTTATTTGTGATTATTTCTAACTAATAATTAAAAATAAAGCATAAAAAGGACGATGTTCAATGGCCGAAAAAATGAAACAAGGTTCGAAATCTGTAGTAGAAAGTTTGATTAACCATCACGTTGATTATGTATTTGGTATACCAGGCGCAAAAATCGATGGTGTATTTAATGAATTAGAGGATCAAGGTCCTGAATTAATCGTAACTCGTCACGAACAAAATGCTGCATTTATGGCACAAGCAATCGGACGTATCACAGGAGAACCAGGGGTTGTTATCGCAACAAGTGGTCCAGGTGCTAGTAACTTAGCTACAGGTTTGGTAACAGCGACAGCAGAAGGAGACCCAGTTTTAGCAATCGCCGGGCAAGTAAAACGAAGCGATCTATTGAAGTTGACCCATCAAAGCATGGATAATGCAGCGCTGTTCCAGCCAATCACAAAATACAGTGCAGAAATCCAAGATCCGGAAACAATTTCAGAAGTGATTGCCAATGCTTATCGTATGGCTAAGAGCTCAAAAAAAGGAGCGAGTTTTATCAGTATTCCTCAAGACGTAGTGGATGCGCCAGTTGAAGGTAATATCATCAAGCCATTGAGTGATCCTAAATTAGGTTCTGCTTCTGCAGATGATATCCGTTACTTAGCCGAACGCATCAGGGAAGCAAAACTACCGGTATTATTAGTAGGTATGCGGGGATCAAGTGAAAAAGAAACGTTAGCTATCCGTCAATTAGTTGAAAAGACAGCATTGCCTGTTGTAGAGACATTCCAAGCAGCAGGAGTGATCTCACGTGAATTAGAAGCGCATTTCTTTGGTCGTGTGGGATTGTTTAGAAACCAACCAGGCGATATGCTTTTGAAACGAAGCGACCTAGTCATCGCAATTGGTTATGATCCAATCGAATACGAAGCAAGAAACTGGAACGCAGAAAAAGATGCGCGGATCATTGTGATCGATGAAGCACCAGCTGAAATCGATCCATTTATGCAGCCTGAAAGAGAGTTGATTGGCGATATCTCAGCTACTCTTGATTTATTGACAGGTTCATTAGAGCCTCAACAAGTGTCAGAAGATGCGAAAGAATATTTAGCTTCTCTTCAAGCAAAACTAACGGAGCGGGATATTGTCCAATCAAAAGGAGAAGCAGGTATTTTGCATCCTTTAGAAGTCATCAACACACTTCAGTCAAAAGTAACAGATGATATGACCGTTACTGTAGATGTAGGAAGTCATTATATTTGGATGGCACGCCACTTTAGAAGTTATGAACCCCGACATCTGTTATTCAGTAATGGTATGCAAACGCTTGGTGTAGCATTACCATGGGCAATTTCTGCTGCACTGGTACGTCCAAATACACAAATCGTATCAGTTTCCGGAGATGGCGGATTTTTATTCTCTGCCCAAGATTTAGAAACGGCCGTACGTAAAAAATTGAATATCGTTCATTTGATTTGGAATGATGGACGCTACAATATGGTAGAGTTCCAAGAAAAAATGAAATATCAACGGGCGTCAGGTGTAGATTTTGGTCCAGTTGATTTTGTGAAATATGCAGAAGCTTTTGGTGCTAAAGGAATACGAGCTACAAGTGTAGAGGAATTAGAAAAAGCTTTAGAAGAAGGATTTGCGACAGAAGGACCCGTAATTATTGATATTCCAATCGATTACCGTGATAATGAGAAATTGGGAGAAACAATCTTACCAGATCAATTCTATTAAGGAAGTGTCGACATGACTGAAAAAATCTTATACCAGCACGGGACATTAGGAGCTTTGATGGCCGGCTTGATGGATGGAACAGAAACGATTGCTCATATATTGGAAAAAGGAACTCTGGGATTGGGAACATTGCATGGACTTGATGGTGAAGTTATCTTTTTAGATGGCGTAGCTTATCAAGGAAGATCAGATGGCTCAGTTGTCCAATTAGATGGAAGTGAACTTACCCCCTATGCAGCAATTACAGATTTTACGCCAGATACTAGTTTTTCTGTTTCAGAATCTGCAGATGGAGAACAATTGAAAAAAGACATCTTAGTAAAAGAAGATGGGGAAAATCTATTTTTAGCAGTGAAGATAACTGGATTATTCAAAAACATGCATATCCGTATCATGCCGAAACAAGAAAAACCTTATCGAAGACTAGCAAAAATTTCAGAGTCTCAACCAGAATTCCAACAAAGCAACATTCATGGAACATTAGTCGGGTTCTTTACGCCTGAATTATTCCAAGGAGTTGCTGCAGCGGGATTTCATCTGCATTTTATCGATGATACACATACATTTGGCGGACATGTAATGGATTTTGAAGTAACTGAAGGAAAAGTTGAGATTAGCCGCATCTCGTCCCTTGTACAGCACTTTCCAGTTGATGATCCGACTTTTGTTCACGAAACGATTGATTATGCTGATTTAGCAGCAGAAATCCAACAAGCAGAATAAAAAAGACAGCGAGATGCGTTTAAGGTAAACAACCTAACGTATCTCGCTTTTTTGAGAAGCAAACCTAGCGTTTACCAAAAAACTGAGCTATAATCTTTTCCATAGATTAAAAAGGAGCGGTTTTTATCATGTGGACAGAAAAACAGAAAAAAGATGCATACGAAATTCTATTATTACAGCAACAAGGATTATTAGAAGCAGAAGATAACTGGTTAGCAAATTTAGCAAATTCATCTGCATTGTTGAATGAAACATTACCTGAGACCGTCTTTGCAGGATACTATTTATTTGATGGCAATGAATTGATTTTAGGACCGTTCCAAGGGCGAGTTTCCTGCACACGTATCAAGATGGGAAAAGGAGTTTGTGGAGAGTCAGCTGAAAAACAAGCGACATTGATCGTTGACGATGTCAAAAAACATGAAAATTATATTTCCTGTGATTCAGCCGCACAATCAGAAATCGTTGTACCAATGGTAAAAGAAGGTCATTTAATCGGTGTTTTAGATATCGATTGCGGAGTAACGAAAGGGTATGATGAAATCGATCAAGCATTTCTAGAAAAATATGTAGATCTTTTATTAGCAAATTTTAATATAAATGCTTTTTCATTTATTAATAACTAAAATTGACTATTGAAACAAAAAAGAAGAGAAATCAAAAATAAAAAGAGCCGGAAAGACAGTGGACATATCTGTTTTTCGGTTTTTTTATTTTTTTATAAAATCACAAGTGTTATTGGTTTTCATAATCATATTTTAATGGTATTATCATTTTAAATAATGAAAAACACATTAAGGATGGATGAAATATGAATAACGAAACTATCATTTTAGGAAAAAAATATATTTGCCAACCTATTGGCTTGAAACAAAAAGTGGTTGGAGAAGTAATCAGTAAATTAGAAAATTGTGTTGTGATCTGCGTAGACGAATATCATGACGTCGATCGCAATGAAATATTAGAAAAATGCGGAAAAGTAGTGGCAAAATACACTCACGTTTATGAGTTGGAAACGACAGAATGTCTATATAATTACAGCAATAAATATGAACATACTTTAGTTTCATAAAGATTTTAAATAAAGTGCCTTCAAAAGCGAGGAGTCCAAGCTTTTGAAGGCACTTTATTTAGTTGGCGTTGTTTTTTATATGTCTCTTTTCTTTTTAAGTGGCACAATAATTGTAAATTTTCTTTAATTGATTCTCTATGCAACCTGAATCTAGTTCAGTATATAAAAACTAGTTTCGTTTGCTTCACTGTCAGAAATTCTCCTTCGCTTCTTTTAGATTATATACAAGGTATCTCTAAAGTCCTTTTAGTTGCCAAAATTTAATAACAAATAAAGTATAATGATTATAGCTTCTCTAATTTCACTTTATTTAATTGTAGACATTATTTTTAAATAACAAACATAATCATTAAAAAAGTTTTTGCCATATCCTCAAGTACTTGTTCTAGCTTCCAGTATATGTTTCTATTTTTATCTTATTTTTTTATTTAAACTAAAAGACGTAATTTCAAATGAAAATTTATTGAATAAAGATTCCATTATTATAGTGCCCACAACGAAACCAGCAGCATTTGCAATAATATCCCCTACATCAAATATTCCTAAATGAAAAACATATTGTGCTATTTCAATTAACCAGATACCCAAAACCACTATGCCTAGATGTTTTTTATTTAATGATAGTATCCAGCCTAATGGTATAAACATGATTATATTCAGCATCACGATTATCGCATCCCCATTGATAAAATCAGAAAGAAATGATAAAGGATTGGATTCTAGTCCTCTTATTCCAATGTTTTTTAAAAAGAGCAGATAAATTAATACTAAAAAATAAAGAACATAAAATCCAATGATTACTTCCTTATAAATTTTCTTTGTAAAAAAACTTAGTAAAAAAATATAGAGAAAAAAAGTAATAATTATTATTTGGATAAATGGAATCCAAAAATCAACATCTCCACTAGGAGGAAAAATAGAGAGTGAGTAAAAATAAAGATATTTCATGTAAAACCATCTGGAAAACAAAAACGATAAACATAGTAATGAAACATTTAAAAATAACAATTTTATTTTAATTTTTATGCTATTAATAGTAGAATTCTCCTTTCAAATTTGTTTCTATTATTATAACAAAAAAACATAAAGGAGCTATACTATGAAAAATATATGAAAAAAACTATCGCTCGCATTTTTAATACTAAGTTTTTTTTCTGCAACAGTTGTAAACGCTGCTACCGCTATGACATATAGTGGGACTGGTATTTGGTCATGGAGATCTGTCAACAGTGGTCTACTTCAACTACACGTTCGTATACTGTTAGGTATAATCTAACTAGACGGAGTGCTGGAGCATCTACTGTGTTGAATGTTGCTATTGCACGGCAGAATCTGATAGGCTCAACTATAGTTTCTTCTAGGAATTTTTCTGGAACTAGCAACGGTACTTTCACAAGTTCATTAACTTCTGGCACGTATTTTCTTCGATTTGAAAGTAATGAGCGGACCAAAACATTTGACATAAATGGAAGTGTCACGTATTAATAATATTCTATCTCCTTAAAAAAATTCTATAAATGACCAGTAAAAGTACAATTGGCCGTTCATTTTACTGGTTATTTCTAATGTTTTCTTGATAGATACTCATTATTTATGGTAATTTCTGATTGGTATTTTTTTATAGGAACTAATAAAGTTAAAACGGATAAATCTATAAAGAAAATTATTGAAGGAAAGACTGTTGACAAAGAAAAACTAAGTGTGACAATATACGCGAAATTCTAATTGTTAAATAAAAAGCAAAAAATTCAAATTTTTTTTACAGTATCTATTAGTCTCAACCATACATATATGGAGAGGCGGGAGTTGCTTAAATGCTATTATATCAATAATTAAATTTAATTGAATGCCATTTTGAATGCCACATAGCTAGAAATCTATAAATTTATTGAACTTATCTGCTAATTGTTCTTTGGCAAGTTTAGATACATGAGCATAGGTATTCATAGTAGTTTGGATGTCCTCATGACCTAAACGAAATTGCACCTCTTTTAGCGAGGCGCCCATTTCTATTAATAAGCTAGCTTGAGTATGTCTGAAGCCATGTACGGTGATTCTAGGAAGTTTTTTCTTTTGTTTTTTATCCATTTGATCTTGGATGTTTAAAAGCCATTTTCGTGAAGTATCAAGGCTCATTATATCGTGTGGATTTTTAGCATTAGTTTGACCGAAAATCAACCAATCATCAGATGGGGGAAGTGCTACTTCTTTCCATTCAGATAACTTGTCTAAAGTGCTTTGATCAATTGAAATAATCCTGCTCGATCCAACTGTTTTAGTTGTGTCAATTTCTAGTCCTTTCGCTGTTCTGGTAACAGCTTTACAAATATTGACTGTCTTAGCTTTAAAATCTATATCTTTCCACTCGAGAGCACCTGCTTCTTGTTTTCTCATACCAGTCATGGCAAGTAATCTAAAAAAAGCCTGAACTTTGATATTCGGTTGCTCATATAGTACGTCGAGAAATAATTTTAATTGCTTCTTATCATAAAATGGTTCTTCAGTAGTAGTTTTTTTCCTTCTTTTGGGTTTACGGATAGAATCTGTTGGATTGGATTCAATCATTCCAAATCGAACGGCATATTTAAATACTAGTCCTGTATAATTCATCATCTTAGAAGCTGTATCATATTTATTTGCCCATTTATCCATTAATTCTTGGATTTTGATAGGGGTGATTTCAGAAATATATATGTCTCCGAGCTCTTCTAACACATGATTCTTAAAAATTCTTTCTGTTTTTAACAATGTAGATCCTCGAACTGTTCTTTTGTATTCAGTCATCCATAAATCATATACGTCTCTATATGTTTTTGGTTTTTCTTTTTTTAATAAATTGTCTTCGTATTCACTTTGCAATCTTGCGAGTGCTAATTTTGCTTCACGTTGAGTTTTAAAATTTCGCCGAGTAGTTTTAACAGGCTTTCCTGTTTCGGGGTTAATTCCTAAATAAGCTTGGAACTTCCACGCTTTTTCGCCGTTCTTTTTCTTATACTGTTCAAATGTAGCCAATTGAATCTACTCTCTTTCTCTGATACAATAGGCACTATAAATAAGCCTATTGTTTGGGTTTTATTATTTTTTGCACATCCTTTTTGCTTGCCGGCGCAAGGATGTGCTATTTGTCGTTTTAATGGTATAATTGGATGTGTATTAGATCATCCAATCAGAGGTGTTTATTATGATTAAAGTGATTTTTAAAAGAATAACTGAACTTCCAGAGTTTAGATTATTTGTTGATTATTGGTATGTCTGGTTTTTTATTGTTGCATTGCTGATAGGTCTAGATGTCATATTAGAAAGAAAACTTAAGTAAGAGTTGAGTTAATAAATTGAATTCCTAAATGAGATATTTTGTAGCCCATATTTTGTTTGCCGACATCACCTAATACTATGGAGCCAATCGTTTTTTCTAACAGACCAAAATCAGATAATCTATTTAAGCTACCATCTATTAGCTCTTGTGAATAGCCAGACATGCTGATATTTCCAATAAAATTTTCGTTTCCACGACTCATTAAGTATGCTAACAATTGAATCTCAATCGATGTTAATTGATTCAGTACAAGAAGATAATACTCCTCGTTATCCCATGAAGCGTTGTTAATTCGAAGTAAACAATTCTTATAAAGATTTTTATACATATCTATTTTATTTTGTGCCTTTGATTTTTCTACCTCGTCATTTATCCCTTCGAATATTCCAATGAGTTGGTCCTTGTTCTCTAAGCTGAAAACATCTTCTGGAATTTGATCGCGAATGCTTTCTAATGATTCGTTTAAATTTTTGTAGAATTTCTCGATGCGTTTGAAACGCTTCTCGTTTTTAGACCCAAAATAAAGTGACTGCACAACGCCACCAATATAAGGAATTGCTCCAATACCGCCTTCAACTATTAATTCAAGATATTCTTTTTTGGTTAGTTTTTCATTGCTATTATCCATAGTTACCTCCTATTTTGTCATTTCCTTTACAAGCATTGTGACTCCTGATGGCACTCTTTTGTATAGGTTTTATTATTGTGCACAATCTAACTCTTAGTGGGGCGTGGTTCATTTATTTTTTACTTACTTTACTATTAATCATATCCCATTGAGCATAGGATTTTTCGATGTTCGATCCTCTTGAACTAATTTCTCCTGTAAAAGTTACTTTATCTCCTTTTACAAATGTATCGGCATTTTTTACGTCCTTAGCAAAAATTACAGAAGAAACTTTAGGTGTTGTAGAAATATCGTTCCAATTTTTACCATCGTATTCTTTGTCTGCTATAATGGCTATTCTAGTAGTCATTGTTTCGATAACAGTTCCTTCAAAAGTAAATGTTTTTCCACTAATATATTTAGTAAAAGCTGTATTTTGCTCAGTAACTGGAGAAATAGAATAATAACTATCTAAGAAAGCACCCCAGTCATGGTTATTTGTCTCTAAAAATTCTTCAAATTGAGTTAAGCTTTCATTGCTGCTGTTAGATGTAGTAGTTTTAGTCTCAGACGATGAGCTTTCCTGTTTATTATTGTCATTTGTCTCGTTTGATGAGGAAAGTGAGAAACCTATGGCAGTAAAAATAATCCCGATAATAAGGATAATCATAGGTGTTTTCTTATTTGTTTTTTTGATAAATCTTACAATCAACATGATTAATCCTATAATAAATAAAACAATACCAGTAAAACCGAATATGCCGTCCATTAATAAATCATCCTTTTCTTTTGATAGTTAATATTACAAACCAAGCAATTCTTTTTTCTTAAAATCAAATTCTTCTTGATTAATAATACCTTCATCCAACAACTCTTTATACTTTTTAATTTCATCTGCACTTGAAATTTGTGTTTCTTTGGAATTATTATCTAATCTAGATTGTTGCTTCTCTATATATTTTTTTAAATTTTCCATTTCATTCCAATATTTTTTTGTAAACATAACGGTGTTTTCATCTTTCGTGGCCGCTAATATTCCTCCGCGACTTTCGTTTCCACCCAGCAGAGTAAATTGTATATAACCATTGCTCATACCTGGTTTTTTTAATTGTACGGCTGATATATTTTTAAAAGGAATAGTTTTTTCACCTTTAATACCTTGATTAACTAGATTTATAAATCCTTTTCTAATAATTGAAATAGAATCGTCAGTTACTTTAATCAAGGTTTTTCCTGGAGATTTTATTAAAATCTCTTTTTTCATTTTTTCTTCCTCATTTCTATGATATGATTTTTTAGTAGAAGCTCATATATGAGGAAAGAGTCCGTGTTGCAGCACGGGCTTTTTTCTTTATAACTTTTTTAGAGATTATAGGCAAAATAGTAGGGCATAAAAATATATTATTGAATTCCGTATTTAAAAAATCCTAATTGAACTTCACCGGAAGTCTTTTGCTGTGTTGTACGCAATGCTTCTTCTTCAGACATTCCATTCTGTACTTTCCATGCAACAGGCGACATCCCGTATTTGTTAACAAAATCAGTAAGTGATAAAGTGTCAGCGTCTTGCTGAGCGCTTGTTTGTTGGTCTTCTGGATTTTGTTGAGATGCTGCTTGTTGTTCTTTCTGATCTTGACTGATAATATTGCCAGCATCATCTGTAGTCAATCCATTTTCATAAAGGGCCACGCCGAAAGCTTCCCACTCTTTGTTGGACCAATTTGCACGATCAGCTGGAGTTGACTGTAAAGTGCGTTGTTTCATCTGTTCATATGTTTCTTCTTGAGGTGCGGTTTGGATTGTACTCTGACTGGAGCTTATAACTGTTGGGCTAGGTTCCGCCGTAACTTGGTTGGAGCTTGTAACTGTTGAACTAGAATCTGTTTTAGATGTAGATTTGCTAGTAGATGAACTGGTTTCAGTTGTTTCTTTTGTTTTACTTATTTTTGTTTCTTGGTTAGAAGTGGCATCTGTTGATTCAGCTTTTTTATTATTTGAACAAGCTGAAAGTAGCAGAGCAGTACTTAACAACAACATAACGCTAACTTTTTTCATTTTATACTCCTCTTTTCTTTGATACAATAAGTTGTAAAGAAGCCTACTATATAGGTCTAATATCTCACGTCACTCAAACTTGGTAGGGGAGAGGGCGTGTTTTTTTGTTTATAGACTTTCGAAAACTAAAGTAGCTTGGATTCTATCGCCACCACCGAAACCTTTACTACCACCGTTTGTAGTGGAAATAGTGTGTAATCGATAACCTTTAGAACACTGTCTATTTATAGTTTTTTCAAGTTCTGATAGGTTTTGCGACCCTGTTCCTATAAATTTTTCTTTTAATATAACTTGCAATACAACATAATTTGGCATATTCTTTTCCTTCTTTCTACTATGATAATAAATACTAACCCCTAGCCGGAGCGCCAACTTCGACTGGGGTATTTTTATATGATCACACGACCGATAAAATTAATATCGGAATCCTCAAATCTAAATAGCAAATCTTTATAATCTTTGTTGAGGGAAACCAATCTAAGCGTTTTAGTTTCTTCATATACATAGACTTTCTTTATATAAGCTTCTCCGTCAACCTCTACCACATAAATCCTACCGTTTTGAATACTGTCTATGCCTTGTTTGAACTCATCTACATACACGATATCCCCATCATCGAACAACGGCTTCATAGAAATCCCCGCTATTTTAAATATCCAATCATGTTCTGGCGCATCTGCTGGAACTTCTACTATATCTTTGTCTGCTTCATAGTAGTTTAAAATCCCAGTACCAGCTGATAAGTAAGCCTGTACTTCTTCATGGTTATTTTGAACAGGGAATTGAACCACGTTACTATTTTGTTCTTCAAGTTGCTGTTCAGCGAAGTTGTAGACTTTTGTTTGGCGAGACTCTTCCAATTGGCTATACAAATCTAATAAATTATCTATTTTAGTTTGTTTTTTATCGATAATCATCATTTTGTTTTCTAGAGAATTTTTAATATCTAACGCCTCAAAAAGATCGTCCGGAGTTAAATCCAAAGCCGTTGCATAAGTTTTGATATTATCTTCATCTAGGGATCGGTTTCCGTTTTCATGGTTAGATATAGTATTTTGACTGTAGCCAGTTAATTTACTAAGTTGTTCTTGAGTAAGTTTTTTCTTTTTTCTTGCGTCCTTTATAACCGAACCTAAAATATTTTTCTTCATTAAAGGCACCTCCTTCATGAGATAACAATATCACATTGCGATAAACGTGTAAATAAAAATATCTCAAAAAGTGATAAAAAGCTATTGACACATATCTCAATCTGAGATATTATTGATTTATCAAATGAAGGAGGCGATTACATGAGTACGATGGAAAAAAAGAAAAACTTAAGAGTTGAGTTTTTGAAGCCGAAGTTAAAACTCAAAAAAGCTAGGCTTGCAAATGAATGGACTACATCTTACGTAGCTGATTTGATTGGTTTGGAAAGACGTCAATATGAGTTAAAAGAAAAAGGCGAGTATCCATTCCATGATTATGAAATGTACATTTTGGCAAAAAGCTTTAACAAAAAAGTATCAGAATTATTTTTTTAAAATCAAATATCTCTATTTGAGATAAAAACAAGAAAGGAAAGTAAAATATGAATACACCACAAATTTTTAATTTCGAACATAACGAAGTTCGAACGTTTCTAGAAAATGACATTCCGTATTTCGTAGCAAATGATGTCGCTAAAACATTAGGATACAAAAACCCGAGCGATGCTACTAATAAACATTGTAAAAAAGCCGTAAAAACATGGGGTAGCGATTCGCTAGGTCGTCGCCAATCTTTCAAAGTTATTCCAGAATCAGATGTTTACCGCTTGATTATCAAATCGAACTTACCAAGCGCTGAAAAATTTGAGGCTTGGGTAATGGAAGAAGTCCTTCCAACAATCAGAAAAACAGGTAGCTATTCAAACGTACCTCAAAGTTTTGCACAAGCATTGCGTTTAGCAGCAGATTTAGAAGAAAAGAACCAATTACTCGAACAACAAATTGCCGAGTACGAACCAAAGATTAGCTACTTAGATACGATTCTTTCGTCGACAGATACGGTAGCTACTTCTCAAATTGCAGCTGATTACGGAATGTCGGCAATTGCATTTAATAAATTGCTCAACCATTTAGGCGTCCAACACAAAGTCAGCGGACAATGGATACTTTACCGCAAGCATATGAACCAAGGATACACAAAATCGCACACAAGTGAGATCCCGAAAGCCGATGGCGGCACTAAAATTGTAATGAATACTAAATGGACACAGAAAGGGCGTCTATTTATCTACGAATTACTAAAAAAAGAAGGATATTATCCTCAAATGGATTTAGAGGAGATTGGTTAGAAAGGAGTTTTAGTATGACTGATATTGCAGAAATCACTCAACGAGATAGAGAAAAAATCAAAGAATATGTCGAAAGTTCAAAGTTCTTAACTTACACCATGCTCGCTGAAAGATTCGGCATTAGCAAAAGCTACTTATCTTTAATTTTAAACGGTAAAAAGACTTCTGCAGAAGCAAACAAAATTATAGATTCGATTATTACTATGTACGAATTGTAGAGGGGGAAAACGAAATGACACAAGAACTAATCAGCAAAAATGATTTAGATTCATTTCTTATAGGCTACGTTCCTAAACGTTACTTGAATCAAAGAGAAGCGGTTCATTATACAGGAACGTCAGCAGGAACTATTAACGAATGGGTAAAAAAAGGGTTGAAAGTAATCATCTTCGGTGAAAACAGCCGTCCGAAATACGACATCAAAGATATCGATGAATTCATGTCGAAATATAAAGTCTAAGGAGGTAAGCGGATGGGAAAATTTAATAGAGCATTAGTGTTCAGCGCACCCCTAATCGTCTATGCTTTAGGACTTTGGGGAAGCAGACAAGCATTAATCGGCACGATCGTTTACGTGGTTTGGATTTTCATGGGGCTTGATGAAGCTGAGTACAAAACAAAAAAGCCAGTCGGGAGGGACTGACCAGTGGATAAATCAATTAATAAATTAGTTCGAAACTATCAATTAGAAAAAGCAAATTTAGCGAACACTAAACAAAAAATTATTTCTGCAGTACTTGAAGGTTTAGTCAATCAAACTGAGGAAATGACTGTAAAAGAAGCTAGAGAATACATTAACGAAACATTTAATCAGTACTGCGGTATTGAAGAAATCAGAGCAGATGTAACAAAAAACTTCGAGGAATATATATCGCACAGAAAGTTGTTTAGCTAATTATCTTTTTTATGTCTGCTAACAGGAGGATGTTTTAGCATCAATTTAGTATTGATAATCTGAACGAAAATATTTAAGTAAGCTTTTAAGATTTCAATATCTAATTCTTCGTTTTGATCCCAATGGGCGTAGTCATTGCCGAGAATGCGTACTACGTCAGCAGCAGTTTGGGTATCTACATCAGTTTTAAAGTATTTGCTAATTGCATTATTTAAATTAATTTTTGCTATTTCTTCACGAGAATCTAGATTGAAATTTAAAGCATAATCCTTTAGCAAAATTTCCAAAGATGCTCTATAACCCATTCCTGCGAGATCTATTGAATTATTGCTCTCAGCTAATTCTGCATCTCGGAACATTTTTACGAATCGTTCAGAAAATTTGACGATATGTTCAGGTAAGTTACTAGGTTGCTGAAGAGGGTAGAGTGTTTTACATTTTCCGAATCCTCCGTCGTATTCTTGTATAGAATAATGTCTCTTAGAGCATGCAGTGCAAGTATGAGAAAAGAACCCATATTTATCAGAGATACCGATTAAACTTGTAGATGGGTTGTTTGAAACACCACAATTAGGACAAAGTACAGGTATTTCTAAATTTTTTTCGGAAATCATCGTATATGAATTTATAGAAAATCTTTGATTTTTAAATTCCATAAAAGTACACCACCATTTTTTTACCTAAATTATACCAAAAGGAGAGAAGAAATAATGCAAGAATTAGTAATTATGAAAAATAAAAAAGTGACTCAGCCGACAAGCATAGAGTCACAAAGAAAATACATCTAAGGAGATTTTAACATATGGAAAATGAACTTTCCACTCTAGATCAATATTTGACTGATCCTAGTTGGGGCAAATCGAATATCAAGGAAACAAGCAATCGAAAAATCAGACGTAATCTTTTGACGAATGAAGAACTAGCATGTGATCAAGATGATTTGGGAAATTTTGTGAGTATTTGGGATCATGTCTATCTTATCCATTTATCGAAGCAGTCCAGAAAACCTGAATACATTTATGTCATCGAAGATGGCTTGATTGATGCGCTAGAAGAGTACGACAGAGATAACTTGATTGATATCTCTTATTACGGACCAGGTAAGAAATACATTGCTGAAATGGAGGCAGAATTTGATGAGTGAAATCAAAGGGGCAACGAACTTTGAAAAACTTTTTAGTCGCAAGTTAAATAAAATACTCAAGAAAAAAGGAAATTTTGATTATTTATCTTGGGCTCACGCATGGGAGATTATGAAAAAGAATGATCCACAGGCAACAGTAACTATTAATGAGTACAAACACTACAGAGTTGTTTCTGGAACTCATCAAGACTTTCTTGTTGAGGAATACAAACCTTTTCTTATGGATGAAACAGGGACTTATGTATCTGTCTCAGTAACGGTTAAAGGACATACGGAAACAGAGTTATTTCCTGTTTTAGATTATCGAAACCAACCAGTTGTTAAACCAAATGCTATGCAAATCAATAACTCATTGAAGCGATGCTTTGTGAAAGCATTGGCTCTACACGGACTGGGATTATATGTATTTCAAGGGGAAGATATTCCAACACCACCTAGAATCGATACAAAGAAATTAAGCATGCTAGAGACGATTCTAGAAGCTTTCAATGAGCAGATGGGTAAAGATATGACCAAAACCTTAATTGAATATGTTAATGAGCAGACAGATAAATTAGGGCTCTTAGCTGATAACGTTGAAACTATTGAACAGTTAAGCTATGAGCAATGCGCCTTGATGGAGCGAGCAATAGCAGCTAAGAGAAAAGAATTGGATAAGAAGTGATATGAGTGTTTAAACCACTAATAGATTCATACTCGGCGGTACTAAAGAAATTTAAAGGTAACGACATTGGTGCAACAATCAACGAAGAAGTAAATATCGAACGGCTGAAAACGATGTATGACGGCTATGATGGCGATCGAATCATTGAAATTCGTTTTATTGATCCACGTCGGTTCACCGTACAGCAACGAAACTTCATCTATGCACTCATAGGCGATATTTTCATCGATACAGGCATGCCAACGGACTTCTGGAAGGAATTCTTCTACTTCCGTTTTGAAGGTGTCACAGGGCGCAAAATAAGCCTCAAAGACGAATCGAATACAACTGTGAGTGATGCTAATGTCTTAGCAAATATCATCTTAGATTTCATCTTTGAACATCATATTCCTTTCAAAGAAGGCTATGAGATTTTACCAGCGAATCAAGAATATTACTTCTACAAATGCATCACAAAAAGAGTCTGCTGTATCTGTGGCAAAACAGGAGCTGATATTGATCACTTTGACAAAGCGCTGGGAAGACGGAAGCGCAAAGAAGTTGATCATTCAGAGTACACATTTGCAGCACTCTGCAGGATTCATCACACGGAGAAACACAAGATAGGTGTGATCAATTTCAAAAATAAATATCAAATCAAAGGGATTAAGTTAAACCAGGAAACAATTAAGAAACTTAGAATAGGAGGGTAAAAAATATTGTCTGACAACAAACGCTACTACTATTTAAAACTAAAAGAGAATTTTTTCGATAGTGACGAGATGGTTCTCTTAGAAAGTATGCCAGATGGCTATATTTATTCTAATATTCTTCTCAAACTTTATTTAAGAAGTCTAAAACACGAAGGTAAGTTGATGTTTAATGACAGGATTCCATTTAACTCTACAATGCTCGCAACTATTACAAGACATTCTGTAGGAGTCGTAGAAAAAGCGGTACAAATTTTCCGTGATTTGCAACTTATTGACGTATTAGATAACGGAGCAATTTATATGTCTGATATACAAAGTTTCATTGGAAAATCCTCAACTGAAGCAGATAGAAAAAGAGAATACAGAAAGAAAATAGAAGAGGCAAAACGGAATTTAATAACTGGAGGACAAGTGTCGGACAAATGTCCAGACAAAACTACACCAGAGTTAGAGATAGAGAAAGATATAGATATAGATAAAGAAGAAAAGAAAGGTAAGTATTCTGACGAACACTTACGCCTTGCTAAAAAATTGCAAAGTAATTTAACTGAAGATTTTCCAAAAGAAATGAACAAAGTAGATATCGAAAAATGGGCAGACACAATCAGGTTGATGGAAGAAAGAGACAAAGCATCTATAGAAGCGATTGAGTATGTGATCAATTGGCTACCTACAAATGAATTTTGGTTTGGAAATATTAGAAGTGCTAAGAAATTGAGAGAAAAATTTGAGAAGCTCAAATTCGAAATCAAAGCAGATAAAAATAATCATAAAAAGCAAAGTCAAAAATTACAGTACAGCAATCCTAGTGAATATGACGACTTGCCAATTTAACAAAGGAGATACAACTGATGGAAAGCCTAGCAAGTACTATGGAAAAGCTAATAAGAAGAGTTTTAGTACAAAGTGGAAAATGCCCAGAGTGCAGCGAACCTTTGTATAGTTGGCGAGGGAAAAATAAGGACGGGTCAGAACGTTGTAAACCAACATGCATGAGTTGTGGTTATAAAGCGTTACGTGTGAAAGAGGATATACAGACCGAACGGATATATAACGACAGCTTAAAAGCACGAGCGTTGAGTTTTTTTCAAAATGGTTCGGTATTAACAGATAAAACTTTGTTTAAATGCAAAATGGAGAATTATCACGTAGTAGACCAAGAAACGAAAATTTCTTTAGAAAGAGCTAAAAGCTATGTAAATGATGTCCTACTGAACCATCCTGCACATTTCATTCTATCAGGGAAATCAGGAAGCGGGAAAAGCCACTTGTCAATGGCGACAGCTTGGGAAATACTTGAGCGCTCAAATTATGACAAGAAAATACTTTTTATAAGCTATCAAGAGTTATTAGAGCAAATAAAGTTTTCTTATAACAATGCTGAACTGAGAAAAGAAATTGAAGGATCGCTTATAGCCGATATTAAAACAACTGATTTGGTGGTTTTTGACGATATTGGAGCTGAATTAGGTAGCGGGGTATCAAATAGTAGGCAGTTTACAAACAATACGTTAAACACGCTCTTGGAAGCAAGACAGAACAAGGCAACGATCATCACAACAAACTTATCTGGTCCCGAACTAAGAGAAGCCTACGGCGAAAGAATTGTTTCTAGGATATTTAAGAATTCAGAAGGTTATGCGCTGAAATTCCAACAAACAGCAGACAAGCGTATAAAACCAGTGAAAGGTAGTATCGCATGAATAAATACCGTAATAAAAAGACTGTTCATCGAGGTATCAAGTTTGATTCTATCGCAGAAGCAGAGTATTACGATCTAGCCTTGTGGCAAGCGGAAGCGAACGGCTGGAAAGTAAAACTTCAGGAAAAATTTGAGCTGATGCCGAAATTTGAACTAGAAGGAAAGAAGTATCGCAAGATCGAGTATATTCCCGACTTCACATTTTATAAAAACGGCAAACTTGTCAAAGTCGTAGATGTTAAAGGAATGCAGACAAAAGACTTTAAGATCAAGGCAAAGCTGTTTTGTCATCAATATCAAGTGCCGTTGATATTAGCCAAAAAATATCGGAATACGTTCAAGGAAGAGCGTTTTTAAAGAGGTGGTCTATCATGACAACAGAAGAAGTGATTCAAATGCGAATTCGAAGCATTCAACGTGAGATTGACGAACTGGCGCGGACAAAGGCAGTGATGGTCAATGAAACGGCGAGGAAGGCAATCGATTTGCACATTGAGAATTTAAGAAGGGAAATTCGTAGATTGGAGGAATGAATGTGGATAAGAAAGTAGCAATGAAAAGAATTGCTGAATTAACTAAGTCAGAATCTTGGCAAGAAGACAAAGAAATAGTTGCAGAAGTCCAAAAGCTCGGTAAATCAATGTGGACTGAAAAGCCTAAACGGAAAACGCCGAGAAAAATTGCAATCTGGCATGGTGATCGAATTCTAGTAACAGGTACTGCTGAACAGTTATCTGAAATTACTGGTCTGAGCAAAAACATCATCTGGGATAGAGCTAGGAGCTTATGGATTGATTCAAAGGGGCGACAGTTTAGGTATGTGGAGGAGAAAAAATGCTAGACATGAGAATCGAAGATTATCGAATTACCAGTGATTCTAGAAACATTGTCTTATCGAAGGTAAGACGAGACGAAGAAGGAAACATCCGCTACACAGAAACAAAAGAAGAATCACGAGCAGATATCGGATACTTTCAAACTGTCTCATCGTGTTTAAAGGCGATACAACGCGATTACGTGTTAAGTGAAGAAAGAACGATAAAAAGTATTATCGAGTACAAAAAAGCGTTAGAAAACATCACTAGACAGTTTGAACAGGCATGTGAGATTGAGGAGGAGAAATAATGGATCTCATTACACAATACAGTGACATCATCCTCAAGAAAATCATGATGAAGATTCAGAAAGATAAAAAATCAAAAGAACGAGCGGAATTAGTTAAGTTGGAAATGGCTGAAACAGGAGCAGGAGTGCGAAGTAGCAGGCATTGGAAAGCAGCGGCTAATATTGAATTTTATTACAACGAAATTCAAAAAGGGTTCGATCAGATGCGTGAGCTGGATCGGCAAACAAATTGGAGCAAGAAACTTCATCAAGATCGTTTCAAATTTGTAGAAAAGTATAGAGAGATACTAGACGAATATATGGAGGAACAGCGATGAATAAACAAATAGAAGAACCGCAGAAGTCAGTTGTGCCACAATCCATAGCGGTATTAATAGAAAAATACAAAGAAGATGATGTACAGCTAACTGATATTCTTGTTTGTTTTAAGGATTGGTCAGAATCAGAAGAAGGTGATTACAGAGATGAGATTAGTTGGGTAGTTGCAAATCCAGAGACGTTCATGCGTGCTTGGCTAATTGGCTACGAGGTCGAGAAAGAGCCACAGTACATGGTCCCATTGCTAACAGACAAAGAAGGTAACAAAAAGATACTTGTCGAGCGTAGGGAGAGTACGACATCATTTGGGATTATGAGAATGAGGACGACTGGCATGAGTTGCTGACTGAAGAACAGATTAAGTCAGTGAATCCTGATTATTGGAAGTTTGCGGAGCTTTATGAGGTTAGTGAGGATGAAAAGGAATGATCTACTCATATGTCTTTGTAATGCTTTTCGTTTTTAAGCGGGTAATTATTTTAAAGGAAAATAAAAAGCCAATCCAACGATTGGCTAAGATCATTTCTTCTTATCTATAAAGAAGAGAATCAATATATAGAAAATGATAGAACACACCAAACCTTTTAAATAAAAGTTATATTGGTGAACTGATTCTGCGTAGGAATACTCAATAATTCGTGAAATAAAGTAAAACACAGGAGCAGAGCAAAAAAGTAAAAAAATATCGTATTTGTTCCATTTGGTAAAGAACCATAAAAAGATGAGAACATCGAAAATAGGAATCCAAAACAATAGTTTGCTTAATAGTATCAAAATACCATCTCCTAGTTCTCCCGCATATTTGATATAGTAGCACTTTCGAAAGCAAGGAAAATGAAAGTATAATAATAAAATCGATAGTTATTTGTAATAAAACAGGTAGATAGAATAAATACTGTAGATACTAAAACAGACAGCCGACCACTGACTGCCTATATAAGAGTATTGAAATAAAAAGCTGCTGATATAATAAATTCCACAAGTTTATTATATCACATAAAGGAGCGGTTTGACTTGATGCAATTGTTACGAGAGGTAGATTTCAAACAGACAAGATGTAATGCGAGAGATGTGCTGAAGAACTTTCGGCGTTTGGAGCGGATGGCAGGTCGCTCTTTGATAGACATTAAGTCGCCTATCATAACCGATATGCCGAAGGCTCCGAAGCACGGCAATAAGGCAGAAGACGCGATCATCCAGATGATGGATATAGAAGCAGAGAGAGACGCGATTTTAGCGGCTTTGATGGCTCTTAGTCTGATTAGCCGTCAGATACTCTACTACAGTTTTTGTGTGCCAGATAGCTTCTCAAACTACAGAATTAGCCGTGAAGTGGGTTATTCAGAAAGAAGTATACAACGGATGAAGTCGGAAGCTCTAATAGAGTTTGCAGAAGCATATAAACACGGAAGAATAATTGCTTATAAATAATTTGGCGGTTTTTTGGCGGAATGATGGCGGTTTTTAGCTATTTACCAGTGATATTATGGTAGTGTCGAAAGATTAGGAAACAGGACCTCGACAAAATAAAATGTAAGGGAGGAAATCTCCCTCATCGTTTAATTAAGCTTCGATAGACAGCAGCGGAAATATTAAGAATAAGGATGTGAATTTCAACTCCTTCTAAATTATTCTTATTATCTATCATCCGTTGCTGTCTATTAATTTATGTATTGGAGGGTATATAAAATGAAGATCGCTTCCGAAAAAATTGATCAACTAACAATTTTAGTAAACCAAAGAATCGAAGATATTATCAAAGAATTCGAAGGTGAAAAGATTAAGAACATAAAGCTTGCTTTAATGGATCATAAGTTCGAATTAAATTCGACAAAAAGGAAGATCGTTGAGCTTATAGAAGAAGAAATAGCTCTCCAGATCAATGAGCAACAATTAGCTAATTAATTTATGTATTGGAGGGGAAATGAATGGAAGTCGAACAAATAAAGTATCAAGGTATGGATCGGGAACGGTTGATTGATATTATTGAGCAACAACGTTTAGAATTGATCCAAAAAGAAGCTGTATGTAAAGAGTACAAAAAACATTTGGAACAAGTAATTGAGGATCATTCAGTAGAAAAGTACAGATCAGTTGTACAAAAAAATAGAGAAGCAGACGATACTGCTCCTCATGGTAATCAACCTCTGTGGCAATTAGGGCAACAGTAGTAACAGCCATCAAATTCTGAAGAAGGATTTAATGTTTTGATTGCTCGTATTGCTTCTGTACAGTTAGAATAGTAACCGAACTCTACTTGGTTCTTTTTCTCAGGGAGACGATGACATGTACTTTGGTGTACCTCGTGGCGACCTTTGTCATCTTGATTTTGGTTAGCAATGTAATATGGCATATGAATAGCTCCTTTCGTCTATTTCAGCGGACCACTCGCTGATAACTAAAATTATACGCTTAGTATTTATTTTCACAATATTAATTTGTCACTGTGGCGGAAAGGGTAGACGCTAAGCATGCGTGCTAGGTCAATGCTTCGGCAACCATGCAAGGTTCGATTCCTTGCCAGTGGCTTTGGTTTACGGTAATCCATAACTGCCTGTCAGTAAAACCGAATATACAGGTTGGAAACTATAGCGCGCTGATGTTTCTGTAATCCACATTCCCTCGAAGGATAGTGGGTCCTGTAGTACATATTAGGTCACTCTTTGAGTGGTCTTATTATTTTGCACAAAGGAGGTAACAACAATGTATAGACCGCAATACTTAGAACAGAAGTATGAAGTAATAACTGTGCAAAATGGTAACGGTGAGATAGTACGAAAGTATAGAAGACCAATAAAGAGCGATACATATAAACGAAAGGAAAGCAATGAAGTTATTCCATTGTATGGCAAAAGAATAGCTAAGCATTAAGCGCAAGCGTTTTTGACGAGAAAAGAATTAGGAGAAGACGAATGAGTAATCTCATAATAAGATTGCGAAAGGAGACGGAGCATGACCGAGGAATTCTATAGATGGCTATTACAGTTGATAAGAGAAGATCGTTTGGTTAAGTTCTACCAGTCTCCTAAATGGCGAAGGCTTAGGGAGAAAGCGATGAAACGAGATCACTATGAATGCCAAGAGTGTAGAAGACTAGGTAAGTATCATAGAGTAGAGAACGTTCATCATATAAAGGAAGTCAAGGATAGACCTGACTTAGCTTTAGATTTAGATAATCTTATTTGTTTATGTGTTGAACATCATAATGAAGTTCATGGAAGATATCTTACAGCGTTAGATAAACAAGAGAAGAAGATAGAAAGCTTTGCTAACTTCGACGCAAGTGAAAGGTGGTAAGTGCATGATCATCAATGACAATGGCAGAGAGTATGATACAGAAAAGATTGAAGAGTATTCATCTTATACACAAGGATTAATTAAACGTTTGATATACGTTCGCTATGTAGGCATCAGGGATCTGTTATCAGATAACTGTTGTAGTAAATACAAAGTGAATCAAGTAAGAGAAGCGTTAAATAAAGATAATAATGTTGAAAGAATAAAAAATGTTTTCGGATATAGCATTGAAGAGATTAATTATTACATTGACTTCGCTGAAGCTTTCATTCCGATGGTGAGATAACCCCCCCTTAAAATAAATCGCAAATTTTTTGGGGGTGATGAAACGGAGGGGGCTGTCAGGAAAAGAGATTTTTTCGAACTTTATCATGAAAGGAGGGCTAAGATGTTTAAAAACGAATTGTCTCAAAATCGCTACAGAGAAAAATTACGCCGCTCTTTAATAAGCCAATTGGAAAGTCAGAAAACAAATATTGAGCCATTCTTAGATAATGTTGATCGTTATATCAGTTTATGGGAAACGGCGATATCACTGGAAGAAGATATATCCGAGAACGGTATTAGATTGGAGAATGGTAAAAAGAATGAATCAGTAGCGTTGCTTGTTTCTGTCAACAAACAAATGGGATTGATGTTGGATAAACTTGCCATTACTCCTGAATTGGTAGGTGAAGCAAATGAATCAATTCCTGAGTTATAAGCATATTGAAAATTGGTTCAAAGCTATAGAAGAAGGCACTATCAAGGTATGCAAAGAACAATTATTGCTAAAAAAGTATCTAGAAGAAAGAGTCTTTACTAGAGAAGATATTTACTTCGATATGCAAATGGTAGAGGATTCAATCAATATACCAGCACAATACTTTCCATTTGAATTAATTCCGTGGGAAAAATTTCTACAATGTTTTATTTATGGATTCCGATGGAAAAAAGATAAAACGCTAGTGTTCAATAGATATCTTTCATTAATGGGACGTGGTAATGGTAAAACTGGTTTTGCTTCTTGGAACAATTTTTTCTTGCTGACTGCAAAACACGGTATTAAAAATTATGATATTGATATCTATGCCAATAATGAAAGCCAAGCAAAGACTAGTTTTGATGATGTATTTAAAGTAATTAAAGATCATCCTGATTTAGATAAAAAAGTATTTAAAGCTACGAAGGAAGTTATTCAAAATATCGCTACAAATAGCAAACTTCGTTATAACACGGCAAACGCTAGAACAAAAGACGGGAAGCGACCAGGTGCAAACCGCTTTGATGAAATTCACGAAAATGAAGATTATTCAATGATAAATGTGGCTACTTCTGGTGGTGGTAAAATTCGAGATTATAGAGAATTTTATGATACAACTAATGGTCATGTTCGTGGTGGTCCGCTTGATGACATTATAGAAGAATCAAAAATGATTCTTTCTGGAGAACTTGGAATTGACAAGGATGGAGCAGAATTTTCTAGTTTGTTTCCATTTATTTGTCGCTTGGATAACGATAATGAAGTTGATGATCCCGACATGTGGGAAAAAGCTTGTCCAACTATTAATTACAATGCAGATTTAAAACGGAAAATGTTTCAAGAATACTCTCAAATGCAACGTAATGCTGGTTTAAGACTTACGTTCATGACAAAACGAATGAACAGACCTATGGAAGATACACGATTTGCTGTCGCTTCATATGATGATGTTCTGCATACGAAAGAAAAAGAATTTCCTGAAAAAATGGATGAAGTGATAGGAACAGTCGATTTTGCTGATAGACGAGATTTTGCCAGCGTTGGGTTGCTAGGAAAATATGATAAAGATGTTTATTTTACACAACATACTTTTATCCACGAATCAGCCCTTCGATTACAAAACATCAAACGAGAGGTTATAGATATTTCTATAGATCAAGGAAAATCACAGATCGTTCATGGAAAAAATATAGAAGCTGATTATATTGTAGGTTGGTTTCTTGAAATGAGTAATAAATATTATATTAAAAAAATCGCTATGGATATGTACCGTGCAAAAATATTGAAGCCCGCTTTAGAAGAAGCCGGTTTTACTGTGGAAATTGTTCGAAGCGGATCTGTTACACATGGTATGTTAAAAGATCTGGTTGATGACCTTTTTATTAATCAACGTTTATATTTTGGCGATGATGCAATTATGCGTTGGTATTGCATGAATGTATATGAAGAGCATATTTCTAATGGGAATATACGCTATGAAAAAATAGAACCTGAAACTAGAAAAACGGATGGCTTTTTTTCATTCCTTCATGGTTTGAATTTTTTAGATGATATTTATGATTCTGCTCCTGTAACAGTCACAAATAGCTCAGTAGAAAATACAGGAACTGGATTTACTCCTCTAGTATTCTAACTTGAAAGGAGGTGAGAAAGTGGGGATTTTTCAAAAGGCGGTAGGATACTTCACAAAAAAAGCAACGGTTACTTTAGAAGAATACTTTTGTAAATTGCAAGTTGATTTTGTGTATCGAAAATTTGCAATTGAAACTTGTATTGATTTGATTGCAAATGCGATGAGTAAAGCGGAATTCAAATCATATGAAGATGGAAAAAATAAAAAGAATGATCTGTACTATAGGCTGAATGTAGCTCCTAATAAGAAAAATAATGCAACAGAATTTAGAAAAAAACTGATCAGGAGATTAATATTCTACAATGAAGTATTGATCGTTTCTCCATCTGATAATTCTAGCGAAATATTTATTGCGGATAGTTGGGATGTCACAGAATATGCATTGAAAGATGATGTGTTTTCTCAAGTGCAAATTAACAATATAGTTCTTGATAGAGAATTTCTAGAAAGTGATGTTATCTATATAAAATACGCAGATCAACAAATTAGGCAACTAGTTGATGCGTATTATCAAGCGTATGGGAAACTCATTTCTAGTGCTATGAATGTTTACAAGCGTTCTAACGCTCGTAGATACGTACTGAAAGGGAATTTATTCCGATCGCAAGACAATACAACCCAAGATCAAATCAATAAAATGATGACATCACAATTTAAGGCTTTTATGGAAGCTGATAATGCAGGTGCGGTATTTCAATTACAAAATGAGTACACATTAGAAGATTTCAGCGGAAACTTTCAAAGCAATTCAAGAGATATAAAAAACTTAATAGACGACATCTTTGAGATGACAGCAGCAGCGTTTCACGTTCCGAAAAACCTACTAAAGGGAGACATGAGTGGGTTATCGGATCAAGTGGACGCTTTTTTAATGTTCGAAATCATTCCAATTGCTGAACTTATTCAGGATGCGTTTAACGCTAGTCTCTATGAAGCAGAAGAATACTTGTCAGGGAATTTTGTACGTGTGGATACAACTATGATCAAGATTACTAGCTTCAAAGATTTGGTTGACGCTATTGATGTAGGCATTAGAAATGGGGTATTTACAATCAACGAAGGAAGAGAACGCGTTGGAAATGATCGCTCTGATAAGGCGATGGCAGATGAAATATTTATAACTAAAAACAACCAACAAGTATCGAAAGGAGGTGAGGCGAATGACGACAATGAAAACATTTCTAGCAGTAAAGAATGAAGGCACAGTACCGCAAATTTTTATTCAGGGATTTATTGGTTCTAGTTGGTTCTTTGAAGGGAATACTGACAAGGGAATCAAAAATATTTTGGATAGTCTAGGTGATCAAGAAGAAATTGAAGTAGTAATTAATTCAAACGGTGGAGACGTATTTCAAGGGATTGCTATTGGGAACTTACTTAAGTCAAATAAAGCAAAAATCAACGTTGTGATTAACGGATTAGCCGCTAGTGCTGCTTCAATTATCGCAATGGCTGGCGATACTGTAAAAATTTACAACAATGCGCAATTGATGATTCACCGCGCTTCCACATATGGAGAAGGTAATGTCGATGATTTTCGCACGATTGCTGACCAACTGGAATCAATTGATAAATCGGTAAAGGCTTCATATAAAACACGATTCAATGGCACAGATGAAGCATTGCAAGAACTTCTTGAAAAAGAATCGTTTATGGATGCAGAAACAGCTTTGAGTTATGGATTGGTCGATGAAATTATCGATGCAGAAAATAGCTCAGGTACTGAAGCTAAAAAAGAACAAAGCGTTGAAGAAATTTTGAATGAAGTTGAAGAAAAAAGAGCAGAAAAAATTGCTGCATTTACAGCAGCATTAAATAAAACATTTGGACAAGGAGATGCAAAATAATGACAGTTAAAAATTTAAAAGGTGTAACAGCTGCAAGCGACCAATTGATGAAGGCTTTTAAAGATGGTAACGAAGAATCTTTTAGCGCAGCTATGGTAAGCTTATCTAAGGAAATTCAGGATAAAATTTTAGAAGAAGCAACAGCAAAAAATCAAGATCAATTAGTATTAATGAATCGTGGTCAGCGTGTGTTAACTACGCAAGAAACAAAATTCTATAACGAAGTGGTGAATAACGAAGGTTTTGCAGGGGTTGAAGAATTAGTACCAGCTACTGTATTTGAACGCGTATTTGAAGATCTAGAACAATCTCATCCACTATTGCAAAAAATTACTTTTGTTAACACAACTGGTGTAACAGAATGGATTGTGTCACGTGGAGTCAATCCAGCATGGTGGGGTAAACTGTGCGAAGCTGTTAAAAGAGTTTTAGATAATGGCTTTGACGTAATTAACATGAAGCAGTTCAAGCTATCAGGTTATATCCCTGTATGTAAGGCAATGCTTGACTTAGGTCCAGTATGGTTAGATCGTTATGTTCGTACTGTTTTAGTTGAATCGTTGAGAATTGCATTAGAACAAGCAATTGTTGATGGTACTGGTAAAGATATGCCAGTTGGAATGATGCGTGACATGAGCAAACAAACTAGCGGAGAATATGCTGAAAAAACAGCAGAACCTATTACAGCTTTAGATGCTGCAACTATGGGCGATTTGATGGCACGACTATCAAAATTCAATATCGAAGGCGTAGATGATCCGATTTATCGTAATGTAAATCCTTCTGATGTGGTCCTAATTGTGAATCCAACAGATTACTGGTCTAAAGTTTTCCCAGCTAAAACTGTACTAACTGCTAATGGAGAATATGTACAAGTATTGCCAGTACCAGTTTCAGACTTGCAGTCAACTGCTGTGCCAGAAGGAAAAGCAGTTATTGGGGTAGCTTCAGATTACTTCATGGGTGTAGGATCTACGCTAAAAATTGAAGCTTCAGATGAATACCATTTTGTTGAAGACGAACGCATTTATCTAGCTAAACAATATGCAAACGGACAACCTAAACGTAATGATAGTTTCATTGTATTAGATATTAGCGCTTTGGGAACTACTACTACAACTACAAAACCAACAACCACAACAACTACAACACAAGCGTAGGTGATCATAATGAAGTATATTCTTTGTCAGCCGGCAATCAATCGGTTTAAATGGGAGCTTGAAGTTTGTTTAACTAATCTGAAGAAACTAGGAATCAAAGACATCATATTGCTTTTCAGCAGACACGATGATCAGATTCCTATTTTTTTTGAGAAGGAATATGGCGTTGAAGTTCATGTGTACGATGATCTGCGGGACGACAAAGAGTATATTCCTTCGATTAAACCATATTTATGGTGGAAATATTTAGAAGAAGATCATTCGCGTGAGAACGACCGATATTTCTATATCGATTCGGATGTCATTTTCAATAAAAGAATTAATTTGCGCAAATTGCCTTCTAAAGATGATGTTTGGTATTGTAGCGACTGCTGTAGTTATCTAAGTCTTGATTATATTAGAAGCTGTGAAAACGGAGAAAATATTCTAAAAGATATGGCAAATATTGTAAATGTTACAGTAGAATCTTTGGAAACTATAAACACTAATTCAGGAGGCGCACAGTGGGTTATTAACCGTCCTAAAGCGAATTATTGGAAAAAGGTTTATCTGGATTCTAATCGGCTATATCGCTACCTTAGAGGGCAAAAAACAAATATACAAATCTGGACATCCGAGATGTGGGCACAGCTTTGGAACATGATGTATTTCAATATTGGTCCTAAAGTTCACGAGGAATTAGACTTTTGTTTTGCTACTGACCCAATAGAAAAAGTTAAAGAAGTAAAAATCTTGCATAATGCTGGAGTAACAACAAATGATGAAGATTTATTTTTCAAAGGGAGATACGTGACTTCCACACCTTTTGATGAAGATTTATCATTTGTAAACAAGAAAAAATGTTCTTACGCATATGTTAAAGCAATTAAGGCGGTGGTTAGATGACGCCTGAACAAGTGACTGAAGAATTGCTAACAGCTGTGAAGGATAACATTTACGTTACCTGGAATGAAGAAGATGAGTCAATTAAAAAGATGATAGCTAAAAATGCCGTTTATCTTCAAAGTAAAGTGAGTACAACTCTTTCTTTTTCTCCTGAAAGCTTAGAATACGGATTGCTAATCGAAAGATGTAGATACGACTGGAATCGTGCTTTAGATGAGTTTGAACAAAATTTCGCTAGTGAGTTATTAGGTTTCATTCAACATTATGCGCTACAAGAATATATTGCAGGTGATGGGAATGGCGAATAATCGTAGACTCGAAGAAACGTTCAACGATGGATGGTTAAAGATTTTGACGCAAACCACAAAAAGAAATGAATTAGGAAAAAAGATTGGTGTAGAAGATACAGAAATCACTTCTTTAAAATTTAGAAATCTTTCCATGAGAGATAGCGATATAACAGCTATGGATGCGATGGGATCGAAATTAACTAAGAAAGTAAAGACACCATTTCATCCAATCGCCAAGAAATTTAATAAAGATCAATATTTTATCGTAATCAATAGTATGCGTTACAACGTTATCTATGCCGATTACGATAATTTTTATATCTATTTTTATCTTGAAAGTGTGGGTGAATATGGTGATTGATAATTCTAAAGAAAAAGAACGTTTAAATAAGCAAATTTCTGCTATCAAAACTTCCTTAGAAGAACATTTTAAGCTAAAACTCTTTCAAGACTCTGTTGGCGAGGATGAGCTACCTGATGATTTTAATTACTTCATTCTCGAAACAGGAGAAATAGAAATGATCACTGAACCAAAATATAGCGTGGGTCAAAATCTATATCTAACTTTCTATTCAGAAAATAGAGAAGATTTAACAGGAGATTCACTAGATATTATTTCATTGATTCAAAATCGTTCGATTCGTTTTCAGAGAATGGATCCCAACCATTTAAAACTAGAAAATCAAGATCGCTATATCGATCAATTGGTATTTACGTTTAGACGATTATTGAAGAGTGATTGTCATGGCTAAAAATAGTTGGGAGCTAAAAATAAATGGACATGATGAACTTCTTGTGCGGATGGAACGCTATTCAAGCGAGAGCGAACGACTGATTAACGAAGCATTGAAATCAAAAGGTTCAGATATTGCAGTGGATAGGATTACGGAAAAAATTCCTGTTTCTGAAGCAGATTTAAGAAGAGGACACCAACACGCAAAAAATAGTCGTCCACTTAAGACTCAATATATTAATTTGGGTTTCATCATTAGACCTACAAGAAAATTTGAGTATTTAAAATATCCTGATTTGGGGATAGGTACTTCTAAAAGAAATCAGCCAGACGAATTTATGAGAAGAGGATTAGGTCTTGCACTTGATCCAATTACAGAACTTCTGATTCGTCAATTCGATAAATTAAATAAATAGGGGGAACAACAATGGCTAAAACAACAACTGTAGTAACAACGTTCGATAACGTGAGTATCAAACGAATTGCTTTTAATTTTAAGAACGCAGAAAATGCAATCGCAACAGATTGTAACGGACAATTAGATGGCGAAACAGAAATGCAAACGGTGGTTAAAAAATGTGGAGCGACAGAAGTAAAATCAAAATCTAAACCAATCAATATGACGGTAACAATTACTGCACATGTACCGATGGAAGTTTATCGACGTTTCAATGGATTGAAACAAGATGAACGTATTAAACCAGGCATTTACTCTTACGGTCCTGATTCCGTAGGCGAAGATTTCTCACTTGCTGCAGAGATCGTGGATGACTTCGAAGAAAATAGCAAGTTAGTTGGTATGTTAGCATGCACTTCGAATACAGGATTAACATTCTCTATTGAAAATGGTGCGGATGAAGTAGCTGCGTTAGAACTAGAAACAAAAGTTATGCAAGATGAATTTGGTAAATTCTATCATGAAGCAATTGTTGCAGAACTTGAAGAAGACTTAACAGATCAATGGATGACGAATCTATCTGCTGATGTGATTAAAAAGAGTTCAACAACCACTACTACAACGACACAAGCTTAAATATAAAACGGAGGTAGCAAAATGAACGAAGATTACTCAAAAATTGAACTAAACGATGGAACAATTTTGAATTTAGAACCTAAACTGAATATCAAGAAATTATTGATGATCAATAGAGATTTTAACACAGACGAGTTTGCAAAAATGTCGATGGGTAAAGGCTCTATGGATATTACAGTTATTCAAGGTGCAAAAGCCGTATATGTAGCTTATCGTCAAGCGAACATGGTCGATTACATTTCATTCGATGAATTTATCGATAAATGGGATTTTGATATGGAGGTTGCAGTAGCTGTATACAGTACTATGATGTTCAAACAAGCACGAGATGCCTATCAAAAAGAATTCGAAAAAGCAAATAAGGAAAAAAAGCTTCAAAAGTAAAAATGCCAAAGCTCTTAGTTGAAACGTGGGTCGATGTCTATTCGATGTTGACCGACGTTTTTTCTATGCCTTCAGATTTGGTTTTAAGCGATATCTGTTTAGATGACATTTTGCAAATGGCTTACAACAAGAGTGCTTATGAAGGATGGAAAAACTATGCAATAAACCAATCCCAGAAAAACTAAAGAAAGGAGGTAAAAAATGGCTAAAAAGAGAACAGAAGCAGAAGTAACATTCATAGCTAACGATGACGGATTGAAATCTACGTTAAAAGAAATCAGTGCTGAGTTAACTAAAAATAGAGCAGAATTAAAACTAGAACAAGCTCAATTACAACAGACTGGTTCTGAATCAGACAAGTTAGGAAGTAAATTATCTTCTTTAGAGAAGCAGTATGAATTACAAAGTCAAAAAGTTGAAGTAACTAGCCAACGTTTAGCCAATGCTAAAAAATATTATGGAGAAAATTCCACTGAAGTTCAGAAACTTGAAAGAGAACTGATTAATCAACAAACAGCACAACAAAGGTTATCTAATGATATCGATAAAACGAGTAAAGCATTGGCTCAATCTAAAGGTGAATTTAAAACCTATGAGTCAACTATGAAGGATTTAGATAATGAGCAACAACACCTAAAATCAAGTGCATCATTAGTAGAATCCGAATATAAAAAATGGCAAGCAACTGCTGGTAAGTCTGCTACCGAATCTGAAAAATTAGCAAAAGCACAAGAATATGTCGGCAAACAGAGTGATATTGCTGAACAAAAAATCGAAGTGCTAAAAAAACAATTAGATGCCACACAAAAAGAATTTGGAGAAACATCTACCGAAGCTTTAGAAATGAAAACTAAGCTTAATGATGCGGAAAGAGAATTCGAAGAATTAAGTAATGCTGCTAAAAACGTTGATACCTCCACAGTAGATGATATCGGCAAAAAACTTGATATGGGTAATTTAATGGAAGCTACTGATCACTTGTCAGTGATCGGAGATAAGCTTATTGATGTAGGTAGTAAGTCTATTGAAGCAGCTGGAAAAGCACAAGCTATGCAGGCCCAATTTAAACAAGTCTTTGGCTCTTTAGAAGGGGAAGCACAGGACGCCGTTGAGGGAATGGCTGAAGAATTTGGAATGTTACCAAATACGATCAAGCCTGTTTTTACACAATATACGTCAATGTTTAAAGGACTTGGATATGATACCAAAGAAGCTATGGAGTTAGCTGGTGATAGTACTCAGTTAGCAGCAGATGCGGCAGCTTTTTACGATAAATCTATGGATGATGCTAGCGAATCTCTTAATTCATTCATAAAAGGGAACTACGAAGGTGGAGAACAAATAGGTCTATTTGCTAATGATACTCAAATGGCTGCTTATGCTGTTAAGCATAATTTGATACCAGCAACTGAAGGAGCAAAAAAAGCCAGTGAAGAGTCATTATTAGCTGTTGAAAAAGCACAATCTAAGTATGCTGATGCTATTAAGAAACATGGTGAAGGATCTTTAGAAGCAAGAGAGGCTGCTTTAAAACTTAAAGATGCACAAGATAAAATAAATGAAGAATTAGGTCCACAAACGCAAAAATGGTCTGATTTAGATGAGGCTACCAAGCAAGCAGTTCGAGTTCAATATGCTGAAGATATGCAAAAATTAGCCGGTGCTACAGGTCAGGCTAGTAGGGAGTCTGATGGTTTAGAAAACCAAATGACAAGAGCAAAGCAAGCGTTAGAAGATTTTTATGCCTCATTGGGTAAAGATATATTGCCTGTATTTATAAAAGGATTACAAGCAGGCGCGAAAGCTTTGCAAGGATTAGCCGAATGGTGGAGTAAACTTGATGGACCAATGAAAAATTTCATTTTAGCTCTTGGAGGAATTCTGGCATTACTAAGCACATTAGCTCCCGTTATAACCGCGGTTGTTACGATAGTTGGCACGTTTGGTTCTACAGTTTTGCTACCAATAATAGGAATTATAGCTGGCGTTGCAGCTGTAATAGCAATTGTAATCACAGCTTTTCAAAACTGGGGAGCAATCACTGACTGGTTTAAGGGAATATGGAGTAAATTCACTGATTGGTTGGGTGGTACTTGGGAAAGTATAAAAGAAGGAGCCTCATCAGTTTGGGATGGAGTCAAAAAAACCTGGTCTGGATTTGTAGATTGGGTTCAAGAAATTTGGCAAGGAGTTTCTGATTGGTTTGGAGAGTTATGGAGCGGATTAGTTGAAGGAGCTTCCAACATCTGGCAAGGAGTCCAAGCGACTTGGCAAACATTCGTTGATTGGGTTTCAAATATTTGGAACGGAGTCAAAGAAATGTGGTCGATTATTTGGGCAGACATTGTAGGAATTGTTCAAATACCATGGACCTTAATAACGTCATTGATTCAAGCCGGTATTAATATTATCGTGGGTATTTTTGATGTAGCTGGACAGTTATTAGGCGCAGCTTGGCAAGCTGTTTGGACACCTATTTCTGATTTCCTTAAAAACACTTGGGATACTATGACACAATGGGTAAGCATCGCTTGGAATGGAATTGTAACTACATTCCATACTATATTTGATCCAGTAGTGGCATGGTGGAATGGTATATGGACAGCTATTAGTACTACGGCTTCAAATATTTGGAATTCAATTAGTGCAACAGCTTCTAGTATTTGGAACAGTATCAAGAATACAATCACTAGCTTGGTACAAGCAGCTGCTACAGTAATTCAAAATATTTGGTCAACTGTATCTAGTTGGTTAGGTGGAATTTGGAATTCAATCAGCTCTACAGCATCAAATATCTGGAATAGCGTGACTAGTAGTATAAGCAATGCTATAAACGCAGCTAAAAGTGCCATTCAAAGTGTTTGGAATAGTATATCTTCGTGGATCAGCGGAATTTGGAACGGTATCAAAAACACTGCTTTGAATCTTTGGAATGGAATTACAAGCACTATTAGCTCTAAAGTAAACGATGGAAAAAATGCAATTTCAAGCGGTTGGTCCAATCTAACAGGTATTGTTTCCGACATATTCAATAATGTTAAAAGTACAATTGCTAACATTTGGGAAGGTATCAAAAAGACTGTTAGCGCTCCAATTGATTGGATTAGAGATAAAATCAGTAGTATCTTTGATAATTTGAATATTTCTATACCACATATTCCGTTACCACATTTTAAATTGAGCGGAGAATTCAATCCATTGAAGGGGAAAATCCCAACGTTGGGTGTTGATTGGTATGCGAAAGGTAGTGTGTTTAATTCTCCGAATATTATCGGTGTCGGCGAAGCAGGACCTGAAGCAGTTTTACCTTTGAAAAGATCTGTGCTGCAAGAAATTGGTGATCGTATCTTGAGTAGCACCTCAGTTTCATCTAGGGCACAAACGATTCAACCTGTGAATAACTACGAATTCAATTTCACAATTGATGGTAACGCAGATGAGGTTACTATGAAGCAAACAACTCAACAAATCATTGATAGCATTACAAAAGTTCAAAATGATAATGCTTCGGCATGGCGTTAAACAGGAGAGTATTTCTCCTGTTTTTTTAGTATTAAAAAGGATGTGAAAAAAATGACTGATTGTATACATTCTATAATCGATGGATTTCCTGATTATTTGCATAAATTGGCTTTAGCTGAAAGACCAACCATACCTTCTCCAAAAAGACAGAGAGTTGAAACTTCTGTTTTAGGTAGGTTAGGTGGCTTAGTACAAGATTACTCGTTTGAAGATATGTCGTTTACATTGCACTATAACTATTTAGAGGATGTGGAAGACCATCAAGCGTTCAAGCAATCGTTTTATATCATGCGTCATTGGTTAAATTATGCAAAGAAATTAGAATTCTCTGATGATCCCAACGTCTATTATGTTATCCAGACTATCGATATTGGGGATGCAGAAAATGATATCGTTGAATGGGGAGAGTTCGATGTAAATATTACTGCGAAACCATTCGCAAGAGTTCAAGAAGATGTGCCTATAACCGTAGATAAACCACAGTCATTTAGTTTGCTGAATAATAGTTTAGAAGAAAGTTTTCCAAAGATTATCATCACTCCTTCAGCTACTTCATGCCAATTCATTTTAAATGATTATGTGTTTAGTTTCGAAGGCTTAGTAGCAGGAACTGAGGTAGTCATTGATAGTGATTTGATGCTTTGCTACGAAGAGCAATCGGACGGAGATATTTTAGATCGGTCCAACAAAATGAAGACCATGCAATATCCGACATTGCAAGTGGATATTAATTATTTTAATTGTACTGGTTTGAGCAAAATACAAATTTATCGTAATGGGTTAAGGTAGGTGAAATAGATGATCGATAATTTAATAACTATTTACGATAAAAACGACGCGAATAATTTAGCTGAACATTTATATGATACGCAAGGTTTAGGCGCTTTGTCAGACTGGTTAACAGCTACTGTTAGCAATAAATTAAACGGAGCCGAGATATTTCAGGGTACTTATCCAATAAGCGGAACTAATGCAGACTTGATTATAGAAGGACGTATTATTCAGTGCTATGTAGATGAAAATCGAGCAAAGCAACGTTTACGGATTTATTATGCAAAGACTTCCGTAATAGGAAATACGATAGAAGTAAAAGCTGAACCTATTTTCAATGATATAAGAAAATCGGTGTTGAATAAATATGACAGCGGAACAGAAAAGATCACTGCTACTCAGGCATGGCAAAACGCAAAAGCTTTAGCGAAACCAGTTATTCCTTCGCAGTTTTCTTTCACATCATTAGTAGATACGCTTGCTAATGTGAAGATAGAAAAAGCGAATTTTTTAGAATTCTTTGGTGGAAAAGAGGGGTCTATTCTAGATCGATTTCATGGGGAATTTCTTAAAGATAATAACACATTACGTCATGAAAAAAGGCTAGGTACGGATCATAAAATCAAAGCGATTTATACTAAAAACTTAACTGGTCTCGACTTAGAGATAGATGCTCAAAGTGTTTTAGTTGGAGTTTATCCATTCATTAGCAGTTCGTCAGAAGGAGAAGATGAGATCACTCTACCAGAAGAAGTTATTTTCACGGATTACGTGGATGATTATCCTGCTGGATATGTTTCTTTTGTTGATTTTAAAGACAAAGCGACTGATGTAGCCTCATTAAGGGAAGCTGCTAAAGACTGGTTGAAAACAAACATAGATAAACAAAAACCACAAGTGAGTGGTTCGATTGAATTAGTACCATTGAGACATCAAAGAGGTTATGAAAAATTTGTTGATCTGGAAAAAGTTTCGATGGGTGACGGAGTAGATGTGTATCATCCACAGTTAAAAGTGAATATGTCAGCAAGAATTGTGGAATATACGTTTAATGTTCTAACCAACTCATACGATAAATTAGTTGTAGGAAACGTCAAAACAAACTTCTTAGAAAACACAGAGAATAATGTAAGCAATTTGATTAATGATGCCATTGATCAATTGAAAAATGGTGGCGAAATCAGCGATTTAATCAATGATATTGTAGATCATCAAACTGATATGATTACTGGTCAAGATGGTGGGTATGTTTTATTAGATCCTAAAGAAGCACCTAGTCGTATTTTGATTATGGACACGCCAGATAAGAATACCGCAAGGAATGTTTTACAAATCAACAATGCTGGTATTGGTTTTTCTAAAACTGGTATTAATGGAACATATGAAACAGCATGGACGTTAGATGGCGTGTTTAACGCTAGTTTTATTACGTCTGGTGTATTAAAGGCTATTAATATTGAAGGGGTAACGATTAAAGGTTCTACAATTACAGGGGGTACAATAACCAGTCAAGGTACAGATTTTACTACAGAAATCAAAAACGGGGATATTTCTTGGAAAAGAAACAGTGATGGGGTTGTATATTTTAAACAAAAACCAGAAAACTTTACCAGCGGAAGTACAACAACGTCAAATATCAGATTCCAATTATTAGATAAAGCACAAGGGTTTACCGTTAGTAAGGGTGATGCAAGATTTCCAGCGTATTTACTTAGTTTTAATGATGGTACATTTGGTGTTAATACGTCTACATCATTTGATTTGATGGCAGGTAGCAGAAATGATGGTACTGGTGTACCATCGAACATGGCAAATGTTAATGGTTACCATAGTATTGGGGTAGAGTTATCTCACAAGTATAATGGTAAGTTAACGATAGCTAACGTTCGATCTACTGGTTTTAGTGTTACTGGTGGTACTAAAAATGCCAGTGTCTCTACAGAACATTATGGTCAAAGACTATTAAATGCCTATGAAACACCAGAAAATTATTTTGCCGATTATGGGGAAGCTGTAGTAGGAAAAGACTGCATTGTTAATGTGCCAATTGACCCTATTTATGCAGAAACAGTTACGCTTGGTTTGTATCATGTATTCTTAACACCTAATAAATTATGTCAATTCGCAGTAACAGAAACTACACCAGAGTATTTTGTAATTGAAACTGATACACCTAATGTATTATTTTCTTGGAATTTAGTAGCACACAGAAAAGGTTTTGAGCATCAACGTCTAGAACTTGATGACCATGATTATAATGTGCACGAATACGACCAAAATGAATTTTAGCAAGGAGGTATATAAATGGCTAGCAGTTTATATAATTTGGCTTTAGATTTCAGCAAAGAATTAAACTACACCAAAGCTATCATGGCTCGTCAAGGTGATAAAGGGATCACGGTGACTGTTAAACCGTTTTTAAATGGCTTGCAGATGGATACGAGTGGCGGAACATTTACTTTAAAAGGAACAACACCATCTAACCGTTATGTAGATAGTGTTGCAACTAGCGTAACTAGTGAAGAAGTCACATTTTCTCTTGATGGCACATTTATGAGTGAAGCAGGATATTATAAACACTGCTACGTAGAATATAGAAAAGGTAATCAAATTTTAACAACGCAAGACATCATTTTTTTCTCACTAGGAGTGTCTGACATTTCGCAAGGCCAAGCCGATGAATACGTTTCGCAATTGGAAGAGTTGATTCGAAAGTATAATGAAACTTTTGATGCTTTTATGGCTGAAATTAAAGGTAGAGTGGATAGCTTAAATCAACAGATTACTGATTTAACTGGTCAAGCTAAAACGCTACAAGACAAGTTAGATGCTCTGAAAGAAGAAATTTCTAAATTAGGTAACTTGCAAGTCATGTACAGTAACAGCATCGACTTCGGGGACTATGATTATAGTGGGAATCCGAACCTTAGCGCTAAACTTAATGCTTCAAGTTTTTCTTCAGGTACTGGCGCAACAGTCGCGGATGATGGTGATGAAATTGTGTTTACCTTAGATGGCACAAATCAACTATCAAAGTACGCTACAAGAGCGCAAACGGCGGTGATAGAAGGGAAACAGTATACGATTAGTTGTGAAATCATGTTAGAAACGGGCTTCACTGGCGATCCGTCTGGAATACGCCTACAACACGCATACTTGCCTGGTGGTAACGTTGTTTTGCAGACAGCGACAGTACCTAAAAATGAATTGAATAAATGGCAGAAGCTTATCGGAACACAAACGGTAAAATACACCTCTGACACACCAAATGAATGGTATCCATTAGTTAGAGACATTCGAAATCTTAAACCGTCTGGTAAAGTTAGGTTGAAAAACATCAAAATCGAAGAAGGCGACCAAGCCACACCATACCAGCCAAATCTACTCGATGCACCGTATTATTTGAGTAAGGTGGCTTTGGGTGAAAATATTGCAAATAAAACTATTAAATATCCTATTAAAACGAGTGCATATGCAGTGTATACCGGTCCAAATACGGAACCTTATATAGCAGGTCAAAAATATACATTAACTATGAAAGCTACTAAACCAGCAACGCAAACATTTAATGTTTTTCTGGATGCCGGAACAATAGGTGTAGGCTCAATGACCCCTGTAGATGGTTTAACTGATGTTTGGCAGAAGACCTTTACTGTTAGTCAATCTAATATAGATGCTGGGGTAAAAGATAGACTTACAATTTATCAGGTGCCTAATTCGTCTGTAGGAGCTGTTCAAATTGACTGGCTCAAGATCGAAAAAGGCGACACCCGAACTCCTAATATTGAGCAATATAAATACCGAGGAATCGGTATGCGAGACTCAAACAATCCAAAAGATTACGTCTGGGATCTAGCACCAGAATATGTCGAAGACAATCTTGCTACAGATGTTAAAATTTCTGAAATTACTGGTAAAGCAAACAATTATACCGATGGGAAAGTATCGGAGATTAATTCGCAGTTGACTGCTTCAATTAATGAAGTTGATAAAAAAGTAACTGCCAATACGAAATCAATAACCACAATCAACAGCACGCTGACTGAAATGCAAAAACCAGTGAAATATGAGGCGTGGTTTAGCGGTGGCACTGAATTGAGACCAGCAAACTCAAATTCTAGATTTAGAGTAAGTGAAGAAAGGTTAACCATTGGTACAAAACTAAATGTTGCTATGAATGAAAGTCCTTTAGAGTGGAATGCTGATCGTTGGGAAGCAACATTTACTAGAGAGTGCAGTATTTTAGTTGATGTACAAACTATGGTAGAATTTGCTGATCAATGGGGTACGTATGTTTATATCAACATGTGGAAGAATACTAATCAAACTCAAACATGGGATACAGGTTACGGTATGGGTATTGCAAGTGGCGCTAACTTTTGGTTTAGAACTGAATTGAGTGTATCTATGTATTGTATGAATGCTAAAGTTGGCGATAAATTTTCAATTGGTTTAGGAATGGCTTCTGGGAAGTCTTTGACAAGCGCGAGAATACACAAATTACACATTATGGAATTATAAAATTTCCAATTAATTAAAAACTGCTACTAGCGTACTCAATCGAGTACTTTTTTTATTTTGCAATGAAAGGAGGCTAGTTGGTTGAAAGACGAAGCAATACAAGATGTTGTAGAACGTTTAGTGCGTATTGAAACGAAACTGGATAATTACGAATCATTACGCGAAAAAGCGGAAAGTGCAAAAGATAGAGCGGATCAGGCATATTCTATTGCGCTTAATAATGCGGAAGATATCAAAGAAATGAAAGCCAATAATAAATGGTCGTGGGGTTACATGATCGGTTTAGGCATTACGATCATTGGCTATTTCTTGACTAAATTGTAAAGGAGGTGAGAAGAAATGATTTTACCAGATAAGTATTATCAAGTCATTAAATGGACGGTTTTAACAGTATTACCAGCTGCATCTGTTTTAGTAGCCACGTTAGGAAAAGCGTATGGATGGAATGGAACAGATATGACAGTACTCACTATCAATGCAGCAGCAACATTTTTAGGTGTTATCACTGGTGTGTCGGCTTATAATTTGAAAAAATAGGAGGAAACAAATGAAAAAGAAAATTACTGTTACTGCGATGAGCCTTTTAACGGCTCTTTTTTTATTGCCAATTAACGGGTTCGCCTATACGATCAACAATGAATTTAATTTAGGTGTAAATGAAGGTAGCTCTCAAGTAGCAAATAATCAGTATATTTTACTTCATGAAACGGCTAACGAAACAGCAACAGGACGCAATGAAGCACAGTATATGCAACGTTCATGGACTAGCGCTTATACTGCTTATATTGTGGGAGACGGTGGAATTGTTTACCAAGTCGGACAACCTGGTTATGTACAGTACGGTGCTGGTTCATATGCTAATGCCAATAGTCCTGTTCAGATTGAGTTACAACACACACATGATAAAGCAACGTTTGAGAAAAACTACAAGGCATACGTTGAATTGGCTAGAGATTCAGCAATAAAATATGGTATTCCATTAACATTGGACACTCCTTATAACCAACCAGGAATCAAATCGCATTTATGGGTAACACAAAATATTTGGGGCGATCATACAGATCCTTATGGATACTTATCAGAAATGGGTATAAGTAAGGAAAAACTGGCTTACGATTTAGCTCATGGTTTTACAGATAAAAATCCAACGACTTCTAAGAACAAGCCTGTCGTTGATCCAACCCGAGCAGGTGCAGCAAATCCTACACTGACAGATGGAACAAATTACGCCCACATTGATCAGTTCGGAGAAATCGAAAACGCAAACTTGCACGTCGCTGGTTGGCACATCGCTAACTATCAATACGAGTATGTTTTCATTATGGATTACAATACTGGGAAAGAATTAGCTCGAGTAAGAGCTGATGGAATTTATAGACCAGATGTAAATCAAGCTTATAATACTTCTGGAAATGTTGGTTATCATGTATCTTTCAATATGCGTAATTTTCCTAATAAGAAAGTCTATGTCATGATGCGTGCAACGAATGATCCAGAAGGGAACACTAAAGGCGGAGCACAAGATTTTCATGATAAGCGTTGGTATTTGAATATTCCACAACGATAAAAAATAGCCCCTCGTTGAGGGGCAGTACATATAATTAGGCTACATCTGCAATTTTAGTTATTGTTATAAAGACGGCTAAGATGTAAAATTAACATATATTTATAACAAATGATCGGAGAAGCGGCTGTTGGAAGAATTACATTTATTTTTTGATGATTCAGGCGTCTTGCATAGGAATGCACCTAATAGATTTTTTGTCTACGCTGGATACGCATTCATTGGCAAGGATAATAAAGAAATTGCAAAAAGAAAATATAAAAAAGTGGTTCAACGAATCCAAACCAAACGAGGTAACAGAGAAGAATTAAAAGCTTGTTATTTAGATAAAAGTGAAAAATACGAATTATACAGGGTTTTAAAAAACGAACATAGTATGGGATTAACAGTTGATATCAAAAGGGTACAGTCAAATATTTTAGATCATAAAAAATCAATACACAGATATAAAGATTATGTATTAAAAAGACTGGTCAAAGAAAAAATTAAGTTGCTGATAAATAGAGGGTTATTGAATCCAGAGGACGACTTAAAGCTATGTATCTGTGTGGATGAGCAAGCCACTGCAAGTAATGGCTATTATAATTTTGAGGAATCAGTATATGAAGAACTAAAAAATGGTGTTCATAATTTTAATTATGGTGTATTTTATGAACCTATTTGGAAAGGTAAGTTAGAAATAAATGTGTCTTATTGCGATTCTAAACATAATTATTTGATACAAGCTAGTGATATATTGGCAAACAGATTATGGACATCGTTCAAGATTGATAACAGAGAAATGAGAAATATACCGGAACATTCTTGTATGAGGTTGCCTTAAAAAATAAGCTAAATTTTTTTAAGCATAACTATTGCATTTAGCAGATAGTTACTTTATGATTAACTTACAGGCGAATTAATTTCGCACTGCCGACACAAGGAATACGATAATAATTATTAAGCGTAATGTAAGTACGCCGTCCCTTGTGGGCCACCTCCAAAAGGTGGTTTTTTTATTTAATTTTAATCAGTATTGTATTTGTATTTTCGTTCTGCAATTAACTCTTCTAAATGCTTAAATATAGTTCTTTATATTAAATCGTGTTAGCCTTGTGTTACCATTACATTCGTGTTATACTAAACAAGTAATCTAATTTGAAACGTAATCTGAGCGATATATTCACACTATAAAAACTCCTTTTACAAAGTAATATTAATTGCAACAAAACACGTATTATATACGTATCAGGAGGAAATATATATGAATAACGGTACAGTAAAATGGTTTAACTCAGACAAAGGTTTTGGATTTATCACTGGAGAAGATGGAAATGACGTATTTGCACATTTCTCAGCGATCCAGGGAGAAGGCTTCAAGTCTTTAGATGAAGGCCAAGCAGTTACTTATGATATTGAAGAAGGTCAACGTGGCCCTCAAGCAGTAAATATTGTAAAATAATGTTGAACTTTAAACACCTCATTTGAGGTGTTTTTTTATTTTAAGCTAGATACCGTAATTATTGCTAGCAATTTAGAGTAGTTCGTTACTAATTAAGGAGCAAATAAAATTATTATAATATAAAAAATTAAGCAAATAATAGACTAAAAAATAACTATGTGAGATAATAAACATAGAAAAAAGCTTCAGATACTCCCTCACCCTAGAGTCTTTCCCCAAAAGATAAGTATCTGAAGCTTTTTCTTTTTATGACTTAGAAATAATAGCATAAAATAATATATTCTACAAAGAATAAGTACAACCTAGTTTTTTGCTATTAAATATGTAATAATAAAGATGCCACCGCAACGTAAAGAATGAAAAAAAATAATTTATCTTTTCTCAGGTCCATTCTTTTTGTTTGCAGGAGTTGTGGTGGCTTTCCGTACCCATAGCTCAGTTGGTTAGAGCAGACGGCTCATAACCCGTCCGGTCGTAGGTTCGAGTCCTAAAGGGCACATTAATGTAGCCAATTGAATTGTTCTGTGTTAGAATTTTTTGAAGAGTATTATACAAGCTAAAGCTTTTCTTCATTGCCACTCAAATGAGTGGCTTTTTTATGTATCCTTTTATGGATTAATGAAAGGATGTTTCACATAGTTATACTTCTGTATATTTGAAAAGTTTTACTTTGACTTTTAAAATAGAAAGACATTTGGGTTAAATTGTGAGATAATAATAAAGAAGAGTTTAAAGCGTTCCCCAAAAACCACTCCCCCATAAGTGTGTTACGCTTTAAACTCTTTTATATTTGGAGCCATTAAAAGCATACCATATAACTGTAAAAAATAATGGGAAAAAGACTTATAATTGGAGTGATAGTTAATTAGTGACTTATTTTTGATTTTATAGCACTAATACTATAAAATATAGATATCATCATATTACACAATCTTAATACTAACTTAAAAAATATCTCCTTTCATAAGTATGGTGATAAAATCCGTTCCGGGCTACCTTTTTAGGTAGCCTATTTTAATCTTTGTATCTTTCTGGATCAACGAAAGTATACTTTATATAGTCATAACGCCGATGATCGCTACGTGCGTCCGGCACGTCAGTCACCACATCAAACAAAAAGTATACGTCTTTCTTCATTCTAGTTTTCGCAGCAGGAATTTTGAAATAGTTCTTATTAGAATAGTAGAGATTGATTAATAAGCTATCTTCGATTGCTAAAAAGAAAACTTCTGAATCCCACACCTTATAAAAATCTTTGATAAATCTATTCAAAGGGTCAAATTTAAACCATAATTGTGTTTTTCCTTCCATCAACATAATGTTCACCTCAAAAAGAGTATACGAACTAATGTTCTTTTTGTAAAGTAGGAATAGCGTTGACAATATGGATGGAACATATATATTAAAAGATGTTTTTTTGAATGCTATTTTGAATGCCATTTTGAATGCCATTTTCATTCATTTAACGAAAATCAGCGAAAACAAAAAATGCTCAAACCCTTATAAAATAAGGATTTAAGCATCTAGCGAAATCTGGTGAAATCTCACAATGGAGACGGCGGGAGTCGAACCCGCGTCCAAACACATCGCCACTTAAAAATCTACGTTCATAGTCAACTCATTTGAGGTTTCGCTTTACAGCTTGCCGAGTGACAGGCATTCTGTATCGCTAGTCTGATATTCTCTTTTTCAACTTACAGACGGAAAGTTGAAACGTATCCCACTAAAGTTAGGACCCTTACTCGAGCACATGGGCGATGCCGAGAGGATCTACGCTAACTGTTTTTAGGCAGCTAAAGCGTAAGAGTTGTTTTCGTTTTTAGCAGTTATATTTAACTGTAACGTTTTTACGTAGACGTAACCTACGAAACGCAATTCAAGCTCGACTGTGCCTGTCGAATCCGTAACGTCCCCGTTAGCTAACAAGGGTTACGTGTATTTTTCATACAAAATCAGTATAGCATATCTTGGGATAAATTCAATAAAAAAGCGGATGATACCCCATTATTTATATAAAAACTGTCCCTTTCTTAAGAAAAAATAAGTGATTTTTTAAGAAAGGGTCCAGTTTCGAAAAAATATACTTAAATCAGATCAAAATGCTTCAATGCGTGGACAATCCCGCCTTCTGTATTTTTCTTTGTGATGAAAGTAGAAAGCTCTTTTAATCCATCATAGGCATTGCCCATAGCGATTTTGTTGTCGCAAGCTTCCAACAAGGCAAAATCATTCGGACCATCGCCAAATCCAAAAGTAGGAACTTCTTCTAATTGAAGTTCTTTCTTCAGTCGTTTGACACCTGCGCCTTTTGAGATTCCTTTCTTCACTGTATCAATCGAGTAAGGACCATTCCGATAAAAAGTTAGCTCAGGAAAATGTTCATGATAGTATTCGTCACCCGATTGAGATAAGATAAGTAACATATTTACTGTATTGTCTTTAAAGCCTAGAGGATCTATTTCCGGCACATCTGAATGGATAAAGTCATAAGCATCGATCATTGTTTGGCTATGACCGGTACACCAGATTTTCTGGTCGTTATAGTAAGAAAGTTCATGCCCATTCAACTGTACATGATCATACATTTTTTGACATTCTTCTGAAGAAAATGTCTGAGAGTAGATTTCTTCACCGTTTACTCGAATGAAAGAACCGTTCATGGCGACTGCAGAAGTAATGCCCGCATCTTCCATGATCGAGTGGATTTCTGCTTCTGTACGTCCTGTGGCGATGACGGGAAGAACGTTGTTTTCTTTTAATGCGTTCATAGCTTTTGTCACTTCGGGTGTGATTTTTGACTTCGCATCTAGTAATGTTCCATCAAGATCAAAGAAAGTGATTGCACGATAATTTGACACAAATAAAACTCCTTTTTTATTGGAATAAGTTTATCTTAACAAAGAATGAACAAAAGACAAACCTTTCGTGAAGAATTCCTGAACATATTGGTTCAGTCAACAATATAGAGTATACTATAAGAAGAGAATTTAGGAGGGAAAGAATGATTTTTTTCAGTATTGGTATCTTATTCTTAATAATTGGCAGTCTTTTTCGGATTCTGCCCTCAAAAGGAAACCTGCCTTTTTATGGGTACCATTCGCCTCTTGCCGCAAAAACAGACGCTCATTGGCGACTAGCACAAAAGACAAGCGGGAACTGGTTTTTCCTTATGGGCTTACTGATGACATTGATCGGTTATTATTTAAAGACATCTGGACATACGAATTATTTTTTGATCGAGATGCTATTATTGGTATTTCCAATTATGCCCATTTTTATTATGACAGAAAAAAAATTACAGAGATATGACCTGGAAACTGGAGGGAACGATAATGAATATTTTAATGATTGAAGATAATCAATCTGTTTCTGAAATGATGCAGATGTTTTTCTTAAATGAAGGTTGGGAAGCAACCTTCAAATATGATGGAAAAGAAGGGCTCGACGCCTTTTTAGAAAACCCCCAACATTGGGACATGATCACATTGGACTTGAATTTGCCTACAATGGACGGCATGCTAGTAGGAAGAGAGATCCGCAAAGTTTCAAGCACAGTGCCGATTATCATGCTGACAGCTAGAGATTCTGAAAGTGATCAGGTGATTGGCTTAGAGATGGGGGCAGATGATTATGTGACGAAACCTTTCAGTCCGCTGACGCTTATTGCTCGAATGAAAGCTTTACATCGCCGTAGCGAGTTGGCAGAAGCAAGAGAAGAAGCAGCGGTTTCAGATGACCATTTTGATATTGAGACCAGTCATTTCAAGATGAATACGAAAACACGAGAAGCATATCTGGACAATCGGCCCATCGAAGGCTTGACGCCTAAAGAATTCGATCTATTGTTTACTTTAGCAAAAAAACCACGACAAGTATTTTCTCGGGAACAGTTGCTTGAACTAGTCTGGGATTACCAGTATTTTGGTGATGAACGGACAGTAGATGCCCATATCAAGAAATTGCGTCAAAAAATTGAAAAGGTCGGACCACAAGTTATCCAAACTGTTTGGGGAGTCGGCTACAAATTTGATGATTCTGGTGTTGCCTAATGCGTTATTTGTATCAGCAACTCTTAGCTTTTTGCGGAATGGTCGCGTTGATCTTATTGATCGTCGGAGTTTCTTTTACGCAACTGACAAAACAGACGATTGAAGAAAACAATTATCAGCAACTGTTTGGATATGCTGAATCAGTTGAAAAGACAACGCAAACCTATGCCGATACACTTCCGCAGTTTAGTCAAGATCAGGCATTTCAAAATGCATTGCTGCTGACGGAGCAAGTACTGACAGAACAAAATGTGAATTTTATATTCATCGACAAAAATGAACGTGTCATTTATCCGACCAATACAGCATTGCTGAACTTTACCTTAACAACGGATCAATGGAAAAATCTGAGGAGTGGGCGTCAAGAGAAATTCACATCGAATAAAAACATTTTAGGGCAAGCACAGGCGACCTCTTACGCACTTGTACCATTCAATTTGAATCATGAATTCTATGGAGCACTTGTAGTCAGTCAACCTGCGCGAAATATCGATAACAGTGTTCGTCCAATTACACTGAACCTGTTCAAAGGTTTCATTTTTTCCAGTATTGTGGCGGTCATTGCCAGTTATGCTTTTGCAGCATTCCAAGTCAAGCGGATCAATCGTTTAAGGAATGCGACGAAAGAAGTGACGAATGGCAATTTTGATGTACAGCTTCCCGTACATGATAAAGATGAATTTGATGAGTTAGCAGATGATTTCAATAAAATGACGAATTCACTGAAAGAATCTCAAGCAGAAATCGAAGAACAAGAAAATCGTCGAAGACAATTCATGGCAGATGCTTCCCATGAGATGAGAACACCTCTTACGACAATCAACGGTCTTCTGGAAGGGTTGGAATACAATGCAATCCCTGAGAATCAGCGAGAAAACGCGATTAAATTGATGAAGAATGAAACAGAGCGTCTGATCCGTTTAGTAAATGAAAATTTGGATTATGAAAAAATCCGTACGAATCAAATCAGTATGGTCATTAAAAAATTCAATGGTACAGAAACATTGAGGAATATTGTTGCCCAGTTAGAAGCTAAAGCAGAGGCAGCAGGGGATACGTTGACACTGAAAGCCGATGATGATATCGATGTTTATGCGGATTATGACCGTTTTGTCCAAATCATGGTCAATATTATTCAAAACGCGATACAATTTACCGAAAACGGCCAAATCATGGTCACCCTGGAAAAAGGCTATCTTGAAACGATCATCACGATCGAAGATACGGGAATTGGAATGTCTGAACAACAAATGAAAAGTATATGGGATCGCTATTATAAAGTAGATCCTTCAAGAAAAAATACAAAATATGGTGAATCAGGATTAGGTTTACCAATCGTGCAGCAGCTTGTTCGCCTGCATAAAGGAAAATTAGAAGTAGAAAGCGAACTAGGAAAAGGAACGAAATTCACTGTTCGTTTGCCTGACGTAGAAATCAAAGAAGAGTAAAAAAACAAGTGATATAAAAGATCATGAATCGATCTTCTATATCGCTTGTTTTCTTATAATAAAAGGACTGATTTAACCCGCAGGCTCTAAACGATCAATGTAAGGACTTTGGGCAATAGTAGCGTCATGCGTAAAGAGTAAAATACCTTGATTTTCTTCATGAGCTAAATAAGAAAGCAAATGGAGCAGTTCTTGGATCTCCAATATACTAAGTTCATCAAATGTATCTTCAATAACAATATTGTTTCGTTTGGAAAGCAACGCATGAAGCAATTGAAGCTTTACTTTATCAAAAGGCGTAAGCTCAGTCGCCGCACAATTAAGTAACGAAGAAGAGATATCAAGTTTTTCTTGATAGGCTAAACGATCTTGTTTGATTCCCTTTTCTGGTAAATCTAACAGCACATGGTCTTTGAGCTTTAGGTAAGGAAACATTGGCCAATCTTTTTGAACGATGGCGAAATTTTCCAGATTAGCAACTAGAACTTCTTTTTTTAAATGTTCCAATATCTTATCCTGTTTTTCGAGGGGACACAAGATAACGGTCAAATGGTCAGCGTTAATCAAATATTCAGGTTTCATTACGTTTAGACCTCCTGCTTTGCAAGTGATGGATAAAAAAAGTGAATGGCAATAGGCTGAGAATCAGACAGCACCCGCTAAGTCCAACAAGTGTTTGGGCAAAGCCTCTAAGAATATCTGTGAAAAACAGATCATTTTGAAAATCGATAGTAAAGAAAGTCTGCTGATCCATCGGAATCGTAAGTCCGCTTACTGAAGTCAAGATATCACGGATATCTGGCAGCTCAGCAGTCTTTAAGACAAGAAAATTGATCCTTTGAAGCAGTGTTTCATAAACCGACTGGAAGCTGACGATCCACAATAAAACCAAGATACAACAAAGAAAGAGAGGAAAGAACAGCTGCCAAAAAATAAAAAGGAACAGTTTGGCTTTAGAAAGACCAGTCAGGCGCCAATTCATCAATTCTTGCTGGTTTTGCCTGAGTGAATAGTAAAAGAAAAAGATAAAAAAGAAGGCAAATAGAAAAAATAAACTGAATATGCCTTTTAGATAAAATCGGCTAGCTAATTCTAAAGCCGGAAGAAGCTCCGTAGATGCAGAAGCACCAATAAATGAAAGCCGATCTTGGACTTGATTCGCTAAAGCCGATTGCAAATGGTAGAGAGTCAGGCATGCTATCAATAAAAAAGCAGAAAAGCTTGAAAATAAACAATAGAGTATTGTCTGCTTTTTGTAATAAATTAATCGAGCAGTAGCATAGCGGATCATTTTCATACTTTTCACCTCTATAAAAAGTATAAAAAATGAATATGAATAAAGTATGAAATTCCTTTAGTAAAATCACGAATTAAAACCAAAACCAGGAAACCTCTTGCTTTTTGCAAGAGGTTGTGAAAAAAGAGCTGCGACAAGATGTTTGTCGCAGCTCCTTTCAGATTTGTTTTATCATTCGGAAGAACCTGTGGTCGTTCCGTGAAGTTCTTGATACGTTTGTGTTTTATAAAGATCAACAGTTGATTGTCTGTTGTGTTGACTAAAGACACTAGTTGATTTGTCACCTAGAGATTTTTCAGCTTCTTTTAATTTCTCTAAGCCATTCTTGTAGTCATAATCACTGGTATCAATTGGATCTAATCCACTATTCGTATAGAAACGAAGAAGATCACCGTTATTGATTTGATCAGAAACAGCTAACTGTTTATCAACTTTTTCTTTGAGTGAATCAATTTCATTCTGTACTTCCTCAGTAGGTTCAGTAATGGCTTCACCAGTTTCGTTACTGTAGATGGTACCACCGTAGTAAGTATATTTTGGAGTAACAAAATCGCCATCACGGAAAGAAACAAGCTGTTCATGATCTTTCGAGAATAGATCTTGTCCTAACTGAATATAATTTTTTGTATCTACACCTAGTAAATGGAGCAGTGTAGGCAAAGCATCAACTTGGCCGCCATAAGTGTGATTGATCCCGCCTTGTGTTTGTCCAGGAATATGGATCATATAAGGGACACGCTGCATTTGTGCATTGTCATAATTTGTCCAAGTAGAACTTGTTTTTCCAACTAATTCAGCTAGATTTTTATTTCTAGAATTCGAAACACCATAATGGTCACCGTAAAGAACGATAACTGAATTATCATACAAGCCGCTTTCTTTCAAATAGTTGAAGAATTCTTGTACGGCAGTGTCTAAATAATTGGCTGTCGCGAAGTAACCGTTAATCGTCTCATCGTTTGTATTGGCTAACGGGAATCCAGCTTCGTCATTGGTGAATTTCGAATAAGGATAATGGTTAGATACAGCAATGAATTTTGAATAAAATGGTTGTTGCAGACGTTCCAAGTATTCTACAGATTGTTGGAAAAATGGTTTATCATGCAAACCGTATTGGAACGAATTGTCATCATTAACGTCATAATAAGAAGAATCGAAGAAATAATCATATCCTAAATTCTTATAGGTCTCGTTTCGATTCCAGAATGTGCCGGCGTTCCCATGAAACACGGCACTCGTGTAGCCTTCTGTTTGACTTAAAATATCAGGTGCAGCTTGGAAAGTATTTTTTCCGCCTAATTGTGTGAACAAGGAGCCTTGATTCAAGCCAAACAATGAATTTTCCATCAGCGTTTCCGCATCACTTGTTTTTCCTGCTTTTACTTGATGGAAAAAGTTGTCAAAACTGAACGTGCTGTTGCTGTGATAAAGACTATTGATGAAAGGTGTAACTTCATGTTGGACACCATTCTCATCTGTCAATTTATAATCGATCAAGAATTGTTGGAAGCTTTCTAAATGGATATAAATCACATTTTTTCCTTTAGCAAGTCCAAACAAATCATCATTTGGTGCTGCGTAATGTTCTTTTACATAATTTTCTACTTCTTTCATATCATTGGGACTTGCTTCTGCCCGCACTTGGTTTGTCTGGTAAGTTTGAACGCCGTCGTAAACCATGAAAGCATTCAAGCCAAGATATTTAACCAAATAATCCCGAGAGAATGTACGAGTCAATAATTCTGGACGATCAGCTTCCGCCATAAAAAGATTTCCTGAGAAAATCATAACGGCTAATGTAGAAATCGCAAAAGCCATTCTTGCTCGAATCGGACGAGGGTCCAACTTGATTTTTTTGGCGATCAGTAGAACAGTCAAGATAATGAAATCGATCCAATAGATCACGTCATATGGGCGAAACAGTCGAATGGCACTTTCTCCCAGACCACTTGCTACTTTCCCAGCACCTAAAATCGTGTTGATCGTAATGAAGTCCGTGAATTCTCGATAATAAGTGACATTCGAAAAAACAAGCAATGTCAAAAGAAAATAAATGACCATCATCGTGATATAAGCAACTCTGGGGCGTCTGATATAAAGAGCAATTCCAAGTAATAACAGTGTAGTTGCAATAGGGTTGATAAACAAGATAAAGTATTGAATGCCACTTTCAATTCCAAGATGGAAATCGACCAAATAGGCAAAAATCGTTTTCAACCAAAGTAAAACGACTAGTAAAGAAAAAAATCCGAGCCTCTTATTCAAAAAGGCAGGTGTTTTTATATATTTCAAGATAATCTTCCTTTCTGCACTTCTTAATCACAGAAGTGTCATGAAACCATGTTACACAGCTCACTTACTCTCATTTATTTTACTAGTATGACAATATAGTGTCAATTGAAACCAGAACTTTGTGCTGTTTCATTAAGTTTTTCTTTAAGCTTGATGAAAAAGGAGCAGTAAGACAAGTCCTATGTTTTTTGTTATACTTGAGAAGAGAAAGCTAAAGCAGGTGAAGGAATGAAAGTACAAGTAAAAAAAAGAGCAAGCAGTCGATTAAAAAAAGGATACCCACTGATCCAAAAAGAAGACCTTGCACATCCCCAAAAAGAAACCACGCAATGGGTGGAATTAGTTGATCCGCAAAACCAATTTATCGCAAAAGGATATCTAGGAAAGCAGAATAAAGGGATCGGTTGGGTATTGAGCCAGCAGGATATCCCATTTGATCAATCATTTTTTGAAGAACTTTTTGTGAAGTCAAAAGAAAAAAGAACTTTCTTTTTTTCAGATGATTCTACTACCGCTTTTCGTATATTCAATGGAGAAGGAGACGGAATTGGCGGTCTGATTATTGATTATTATGCAGGTTATGCTGTTTTTTCTTGGTATAACGAGACGTTATATACACATCGTGAATTATTGATTCAAGCTTTTCGTGAAATCTATCCGGAAATCATTGGCGGATATGAGAAAATTCGTTTTGAATCAGTGAATCTGCCTGAGAGCCAGTTCATTTACGGAAAAGAGGCACCGGAGCCCTTGGTCGTAAAAGAAAACGGAGTAAAATTTGCCGTTTATTTGAATGAAGGATTGATGACTGGTATCTTTCTAGACCAAAAAGAAGTACGGGGATCATTAGCAGAAGGTTTCGCTTCTGGGAAAACAGTTTTGAATATGTTTAGTTATACCGGCGCCTTTTCTGTTGCTGCCGCAATGGGAGGGGCAATCGAAACGACAAGTGTCGATTTAGCAAAACGCAGTTTGAAAAAAACACAAGAACAGTTTGAAGTGAATGGCCTGGATGTCGATCAGCAAAAAATCATTGTTATGGACGTATTCGAGTATTTCAAATACGCAAAAAGAAAACAATTTTTATATGACATGATTGTATTGGATCCACCAAGTTTTGCCAGAAACAAGAAAAAAGTCTTTCGCGTAGCAAAAGATTATGGGGAACTGATCAAGGATAGTCTGGATATTTTAGCAGAAGATGGGATACTTATTGCGTCTACAAATGCTGCGAATGTCTCGATCGAACAATTCCAAACAATGATCGAAGAGGAATTCCATGCCAAGAATGTTTCTTTTGAACAAATTGCTTTATATCGTCTGCCAAAAGATTTCCAGACGACGGATACCTTTTTAGAAGGCAATTATCTGAAAGTGTTTGTTTATCAAATTAAAAATAACCATTAGAAGGAGCGATGCAGAGTGGTTCGGATAAAGGGATTGAATATAGGAAGCGGTAGACCAAAGATTTGTGCGCCTCTTATCGGAGCCGTCCGAGAGGAAGTATTACGTGAAGCAGTTCTTGCACGTGAAGCAGGGGCCGACTTAGTCGAATGGCGAGTCGATCATTATCGTAAGGTTTTTTCTTTTGATGAAGTTGCAGAAACATTGGTTCTTATCCATGAGATGCTTGATGGATTGCCGTTATTATTTACGTTCCGTACCTTAGCTGAAGGCGGAGAACAAGACATATCGATCCGTCAGTATCGCGATCTTTATGAACATGTGATACACACTGGATTAGTAGATATGGTCGATATCGAGTTGTTCAAAGTTGAAAGTTTAGGGAAAGGACTGATAGAGGAAATCAAATCTTTAGATATCCCTTTGATCATCAGTAGTCATGATTTTAAAGAAACACCAGCTGACCCTGTCTTGCTTTACCGGTTGAATGTCATGGAACATTTTGGCGCTGATATCGGAAAGTTGGCAGTGACTCCCAACAATGAACGAGATGTTTTGCGGTTGATGGAGTTGACTAGACGGGCAAATGCTTTTGTCTCCATGCCTATCATTACGATGTCTATGGGCGATCTGGGGAAAATTTCTCGTCTGGCTGGCGGAACGACAGGATCCGTCATGACGTTTGGTTCCTTAAGCAGTGATTCTGTTTCTGCTCCAGGACAATTACCGGTCAAAGCATTGAAGCAAATTATCCAATTATTAAATGAACCGTTGTAGAACAAGTTTGAGGTGATATTTTTTGGCAAAGAAAAAAATAGTAAAAACGAATGCGATCCGTATGGTCGAACAAAAAAAGATTCCCTATACAGAACACGAATATGAATGGGACGAAAACCACCTAAGTGCGTCCTCTGTCGCCGAACAGCTCCCAGAGAGCCAATCTCGTATATTTAAAACACTGGTTGCTGTGGGCAATGTGACGGGGCCTCTTGTTGCTGTGATACCAGGAGAAGCCGAATTGAATCTAAAAAAATTAGCAAAAGTTTCAGGGAATAAAAAAGTAGAAATGCTTCATTTGAAAGATTTGGAAGCAACGACCGGATACATACGTGGTGGCTGCTCGCCTATAGGAATGAAAAAACTATTTCCTACTTATTTAGATCAAATCGCAGAAAACTATGATCAAATCATTGTATCAGCTGGCAGAAGAGGGCTGCAGATGGAATTAGCTCCTCAAGATATCTGTGCATTAACGAGCGGACAATTTGCAGATATAAAACAATAAATCATACGTATAAAAGAAAGAAGGAGGCCGGGATGTTGTTTGCCCAGTCTCCTTCTTTCTTTTTTATACATTATGCTCTTTGCCCAGCATTCATTCCTGCTACATGTCCTGTAGCGAAAGCCGCTGTGATATTAAAGCCGCCAGTATAACCATTGACATCCAGTAATTCTCCGGCAAAATACAGACCATCAATGATTTTACTCTCCAACGTTTTAGGATGAATTTCCTTTAGAGAAACCCCTCCGCCAGTTACAAATGATTTCTCAATAGGAAAAGTCTTGTTGATTGATAGCTTAAACTCTTTGCATAATTGAACGAAATCTTGAATTTGTTTTTGAGAGGCTTGTTGTCCTGTTAGGCTGTCCATTTCAAGCCGCTCAAGAAAGAAAACCAACAATCGCTCAGGTAATAGACCGTGCCAAGCATTTACTAAGTTCTTTTTGGTGGCTTTACTTTTTTCTGTCAATAAATGAATAAGCTCTTGTTTGGTTTGTGTGGGGAAACAATCCAGAGAAAGCATCACTGGTTCTCCCATTTTCTCTAATTCTTTATTGACAAAACTTGAACAACGCAGTGCAGCCGGACCAGAAATACCGAAATGGGTGAAAAGCAAATCCATCGTATGTTCAGTCAATACACGGCCTTTTTTATTTAGAACACGTAAAGTGATGTCCTGTAAAGAAAGCCCTTGAAGTGTTTTCTCTTGAATATACGGTTCATCCGATATCAAGGGGGACTCTGTCGCATAAAGAGGCGTCACCGTGTGACCTACTCGCTTCACGATCTTGTACCCATCTCCAGTAGAACCAGTAGAGGGATAAGTCCGACCACCAGTCGTTAAGATAACGGCAGGAGCATGGAACTCTTCGAATTCCGTGCGTATACCGTAAATTTTATGTTCTTTGTGGATCAATTTCTCTACTCGAGTAGAGAAATTGATCGTCACATCTAGTTCTTTCAGACGATTAAGTAATGCTTCGATAATCGTTTTTGATTTATTTGTCACAGGAAACATCCGTCCATGATCCTCTTCTTTTAAATGTACGCCTTGTGATTCAAAGAAGTTCATGATATCGAAATTATTCCATTGCGCAAATGTACTATATAAAAACTTTCCATTTCCAGGAATATGTGCGATTAAATCATCAACAGGACGATTATTCGTGACGTTGCACCGACCACCACCTGTCATCAGTAGTTTTTTCCCTGCTTTTTTGTTTTTTTCAATCAAAAGTACGCGTGCGCCTTGTTCAGCTGCACTGATCGCTGCCATCATCCCGCTTGTTCCAGCGCCGACTACGATCACATCATACAGTTTTTCCATTCCCTCACCTCAAGGAAAGTGTAGCATATTTGAAGAAAGAAAACAGAAAAAAATGTTTTGAGCCAAAAGAGAAAATGAGCTAAAATGAGGGAAGATAAGCAAAGGAGCGTGGAACGATGACAAACGCAACAGAATATGTTCAAGCAATTCAAGAAAAGCTACATCAAAAGGATCAAGGACAAGAAGAATTTTTACAAGCAATCGATGAATTTATGCCCACAGTAATGTCTTTTTTGGACACTCATCCCGAATATATCGAAAAGAATATTTTAGAACTTTTAACAGAACCAGAAAGAATTATTCAATTTCGAGTACCTTGGCAAGATGATAAAGGAAACTGGCGAGTAAATAGAGGCTATCGTATCCAATACAATTCAGCTATCGGCCCTTATAAAGGTGGATTACGCTTCCATCCCAGTGTCAACCTAAGTATCTTAAAATTTTTGGCTTTTGAACAGATTTTTAAGAATAGTTTAACTGGTCTGCCAATCGGTGGAGGAAAAGGTGGGAGTGATTTCGATCCTAAAGGGAAATCTGATAATGAAATCATGCGTTTTTGTCAAAGTTTCATGTTGGAATTGTCAAAACATATCGGGCCATCGATTGATGTTCCTGCGGGAGATATCGGTGTAGGAGCTAGAGAAATCGGCTATTTGTTCGGCGAATATAAACGATTGAAAAAATATGATACTGGTGTGTTGACAGGTAAACCTCTAGATTTCTGGGGAAGCAAGATACGTACAGAAGCGACTGGATATGGATTAGTGTATTATGTCAAACATCTATTGAACGAAGAAAAAGATTCATTTAATCAAAAAATAGTTTTTGTTTCCGGAAGTGGGAATGTAGCCATTTATGCAATCGAAAAAGTGCAAGAGCTAGGCGGGAAAGTGGTTACATGTTCAGATTCCAACGGGTACATCTATGATCCAGAAGGAATAGATGTGAAACTATTGAAAGAAGTCAAAGAAATCAATAGACAACGTTTGACGGAATACGCGAACCAACGTCCTTCTGCTGTTTATCATGCTGGAGAATCTGTTTGGACATTGAAAGAAAAGGCGGATATCGCTTTGCCATGTGCTACTCAAAACGAAATAGACGAAAGCTTGGCTGAAATCTTAGTAGAAAATGGGATCAAAATCGTAGCAGAAGGCGCTAATATGCCATGTACAGTAAAAGCTGTTTCTGTTCTTCATGAAGCAGACGTGTGGTATTGTCCAGGAAAAGCTGCTAATGCTGGAGGTGTGGCAGTATCTGCTTTAGAAATGAGTCAGAACGCCCAGCGATTGACTTGGGAAAGAGAACAAGTGGATGAGCAGCTGGATCAAATCATGGAAAAGATTTACCATACGTGTCGCCAAACAGCCGCTGAGTATGGCGATGAAAAGAACTTGCTTCTTGGAGCAAATGTTGCTGGATTTGAAAAAGTTGCCAAAGCAATGGCAGCAGAAGGTTTAGTTTAAAAAATGAAACTTTCTTGGAAATATTGTCAGCATTTTGTTTATTTGCTTGAAAAATAATAAAAAAAAACGTAAAGTATTACCTGTAGAGTAAACCTATAAGGAGGAGAACAAATGGCACACATTCATTTTGACTATTCAAAAGTAGCACCGTTTGTCAATGAACATGAGTTAGGGTACATGCAAAGCCAAGTAACAGCAGCCCACAACGAATTACGGGAAGGAACTGGTGCAGGAAGCGACTTCCGCGGCTGGATCGATTTACCAACGAACTATGACAAAGAAGAATTTGCACGTATCAAAGAAGCAGCTAAAAAAATCCAATCTGATTCTGAAGTATTAGTTGTTATCGGTATCGGTGGTTCTTATTTAGGCGCTCGTGCAGCGATCGACTTCTTGAATCACACATTCTTCAATCTATTAGATAGCGACACACGCAAAGCACCACAAATCTTCTTTGCCGGAAATTCAATCAGTTCAACATATATCGCTGATTTGATCGAAGTAATCGGTGATCGCGACTTTTCAGTAAACGTTATTTCAAAATCTGGAACAACTACTGAACCAGCGATTGCTTTCCGTGTATTCAAAGAGCTTCTTGTTAAGAAATACGGACAAGAAGAAGCAAACAAACGTATCTACGCTACAACAGATAAAGCAAAAGGTGCAGTTAAAGTAGAAGCAGATGCAGAAGGTTGGGAAACTTTCGTGATTCCTGATGACATCGGCGGACGTTTCTCTGTATTAACGGCTGTTGGTTTGTTACCAATCGCTGTTAGTGGAGCAGATATTGACGCATTGATGCAAGGAGCTGCTGATGCAAGCAAAGCTTATTCAAGCGACAAACTAGAGGAAAACGAAGCTTACCAATACGCAGCAATGCGCAACATTCTTTACCGTAAAGGCAAAGTAACTGAGTTGTTGATCAATTATGAACCAGGAATGCAATACTTCTCAGAATGGTGGAAACAATTGTATGGCGAATCTGAAGGAAAAGACCAAAAAGGCATCTACCCTTCAAGCGCAAACTTCTCAACTGATTTGCACTCTTTAGGACAATTCATCCAAGAAGGACGCCGCAATATTTTTGAAACAGTTGTGAAAGTTGAAAAACCTCGTAAATCAATCACGATTCCTGAACAAGCAGAAGACTTAGACGGTCTAGGCTACTTGCAAGGAAAAGAAGTGGACTTCGTAAATACAAAAGCATTTGAAGGAACATTGCTTGCTCATACAGACGGTGACGTACCTAACTTGCTAGTCAAAATTCCAGAAATGGATGCTTACACATTGGGTTACACAATGTACTTCTTTGAAATTGCTGTAGGTATTTCAGGTTACTTGAATGGAATCAACCCATTCGACCAACCAGGTGTAGAAGCTTACAAGAAAAACATGTTCGCACTTCTAGGCAAACCAGGCTTTGAAGACCTTGCTAAAGAATTGAACGAACGCCTTTAAAATAAGGGGTTTTCGCTAGATTTAAAAAATCAGTGATAGAAACATGTTCGCTTCTAAATAAAATTAGTGATAGTTTTAGTGATAGTGAACTTAAAAAAGCACTCAATTTGAGTGCTTTTTTATTTGCTCTTCTATATAGTTTTCTAGTTGATTCATTGATCTTTTTTTCACTTCGGGAGAAATATGGGCATAGACTTGTGTAGTAGAAACATCTTTATGACCTAAAAAATCTTTGATATCTTCTAAAGGTATTCCTGCTTGTCTCGTTCTAGCTGCAAAAGTATGTCTGCCATCATGCACAGTTATGTGGGGGAGATTAGCACGTTTTTCAATTCTGTGAGAAGCACCATTAACAGTTCGATCCCTTATTGGAATACCTTTATTTTTTCCGTAAGTGTTTATAAAAATAAATGCTTCGTGGTCATCTGTTTCAGGTAAAAAACCAAATTCTTTTATTACTTGATTTCTTAAAGTCAATAAGGCTTTCTTTACTCGTTTTGTCATAGGCAATGATCGTGTACCAGATGGGGTTTTTGTGTCATCTGTAATAATCAAACCTTTGTTAGGTCCTTTTTCAGCAGCCCAAGACGTTCACGATTAATATTAAGTGTATTCTGAGAAAAATCAATATCAGCCCATTGAAGCCCTAAAGCTTCTGATTTTCGCAATCCTTGATCAAATATAATAAGAAAAAAGGGATACCATATAAATGATTTTTCTTTTTTGGCAAATTCGAGAAATAGTTCAGATTGATCAAAAGTATAATATTTAACTTTCTTTTTATCAGATGGATTTCTTGGAAACTCAACAAAACTAGTAGGGTTATTCTTTATATATCCTAACTGAATAGCTTTTTTGAAAGCATTGCTAAGAGTGGCGTTAATACTTTTGGCTGTTGTTACTGAGAGACCTTCCTTAGTTCTCCCCAAACCCTTTTTAGTAAGTAACTGATTGATGAATCTTTGATGATCAGCTCTAGTATATTTATCTAGGTTATATTTTCCAATATATGGATTGATGTACATTTTTATATTTGCTCTGTGAACAATTCTTGTTCCTTCTTTAACATTCATTTTATAGTTATTAATCCAATCGTCCATAAACTTTTCTATAGTCAAATTTTTAGGGTTTTTTTGTGTATATTCTTCCGAAGCTATTTCGCCTTCGACAATTTTTGCGAATCTTTCTGCTTCTTCATGACTTTTAAACCCTTTTTTATGAATCTTTTTCTGTAGCTTAGTACCAGGATCAATTCCATTTGATATATAGACTTCATAACGATATTCTTTTGATTTTTTTAAATAGTACTTTTTAATGGAAGCCATTAAAACCAATCCTTTCGTATTTCATTCCTAATAATAAGAATATTTTAGGGGAGGTATGTTATTTGAACGAATATTTAGAAAATCGTCGTATTAGCAGAGTTTTTATACGAACTTATGTTCTTTTACGTTTAAAAAGAAAAGCCCGAAGGCCAGTCTTTATTGTAAATTTAAGTTAATATCATATGTGTGATACGAGTTTTCATCATCATAATTATCAGTTTCATAGCTAGAATCAATCTTCAATCGAAGAGATTTGATTGAAGATGCATCAGGAAGTTTTGATAAAGGATAGATGCCCCAACCATCTTTTTTTGTTCCTTTCATGAAGTCACCATCCCATGAATCATAATTAAAGGCTCCGCCATCATCAACTTGCTCACCATAGTCAGTTACAATTGTGGCTTGATTAGGGTATATAGATACATCTTGTTGTGTATTATCTATGTTGTAATGCACGGCTACAAAACCATTGTATTGATTATCTGAATAGTCTTTGATATCAGTAGTTTTCACAACTGAGACCCGATCGATATTTAGGTTAACACCCGCCCAAGAATTATCATTAAAATTGGTTGAATAATCTTGTTTACCTTGTACTTCTATGGATTCTCCATCAGGTACATTATCAGCTATTTTTCCGAAATCTGAATCATTTGATAGAAGATTAGTCTTTTTTTCCACAGAGCTACTGAATTCAAGAGAAACCATTGTAGAGCTCGCAGTGGTTGTTTCTTTAGGCGTATCAGAATTTGAATTACTATTTCCACATGCTCCTAGTACGATACTAGAGAACAGAATTAATCCTACCCCAACTATTTTTTTCATTTCTTCCTCCAACAAATAAAAATATATTTACTCCCACTTAACGGCAGGTAGTGATAGTCGCCAATTAAATTAAAAATCTATACGAATTTTTAGGAAGTCCATATAAATTTGTTAAATCTTCAATTTTTCTAGGATATTGATCATTATCTTCTTTATAAAGAGAAACAATAAGATTGGCGGCAAAGCAGTTTGCCTCACTCTCTGATTTACTTCTGGAGGATCGGGTAGAGACATAATAACTAGATAAACCTTGATGAAAAACTGCGTGACCTAGTTCGTGAGCGCAAATATAGAACCGTTCCTCAGAATACTTTAGTTCGTGATTTAGAAGAATAATCGAACGTCCTAACAATTCTTGAAATTGTCCCTCTGGGTTATTCAAAAAAGGAACATACCTAATTTGAATATCCATTTTTTCGCAAATTGTAAAGGGATTAGCCGAATTATATTTTTGTTTCAGTTTGCCAACTAGACTAATTACGTCCATCTCCATAGAAAATCACTTCTCTTTACTTTTGTCTTCTTTTCTAAATTCCCAAAATAGACCAGTTAAAACATCTTTTACTCTTTGTTTCTCTTCATCAGTTAACGTTTCGCCACCATAAGCCATATTAACATTGGAATCGAGCATTTTATCTAATTCAACTAAATCATTTTCATCAGCCCATTCAGGAGTTTGATTTCTTCCGAGTAAGTAATCAGTAGTAACATTAAAAACTTCTGCTAATTTCTGGAGTTCTTCTGTAGAAACTTTTCTAGTGCCATTTTCAATTTTATTCATTGCTGATTTTTCTAATCCAATTTTTCTGCCCAACTCTGCTTGGTTCCAGTCACGTTTTTCTCGTAAATCTATTATTCTATTCACTAGATCTTTTGACATTAGACTACTCCTTTCGTTGCTTTTTTCACAACTATTTTACCATAGTTGCGAAAAAAGATATAAAAAGATGCGAAAAAAGATACTTTTTCTGTTGACGTATCTAAAATCGCAATGTGTTATATGTATATAAGGTTGCTAAAAAAGAAACTTTGGAGGTGCTAATATGTATCAAGTAAATCTTGAACTAATAAAAGAGCGACGCAAAACAAAAGGTTACTCTTTAAAAAAATGTCTGATCTTATGGGTTTTAATGATAAGGCAAAATATTATAGAAGAGAAACTGGCGAATATAATTTTAAACCAGAAGAACTGCCTTATTTAGCAAAGCTATTGGATATCCCATTAGCAAAAATTTTTACCCATAAAGTATCTAAAATCGAAACTAGTGATAAAGAAAGGAGAAACACCAAATGACACGACAAGAAAAAATAAACATCGTACTTGATGCAAGACCTAGACTAGTTCACATCATTAAGTGTGCTACAGATGATCAACTTAATCGTTTAGTTGAAGAAGTTCAAAAAGAGCTTGAACGTGAATTAGACGAAGTAGCTTTCGTTTGATTCTTTAAATTAATAGTATAAAAAAATTGCTCGTATTGATATACGGGCGAATAAGAAATTGAGGTGTTTAAACTGTTAAAACAATCAGCTGTCATTCGAGAATCATTAATTAAAGTGATAAATAAGAGTGGCAAAACGAAGAAAGAAATAGCAAAGCAAGTTAATGTATCTCAACAGTCATTGAGTGACTGGACAACGCCACATAAGACTAAGCCTGTGACGTTAGAAAATGCTCAAGTGTTAACAGATCATTTCAGAGATTCTAATTTTACTATGCAAGTGATCCATGAATTTTTTGGACTATTCAAATCTATTGATAGTGATGTTTATAGAAGAGATCCTTCTTCACTAGATAAGCTTCAAATAATTGAATCCGATGAGCGAAAGCAGAAGAAACAATATGTCGAAAAAATTCTTCTCAAAAACGTTGAGTATTTAACCGTTGATGATCGTCAACAAATAATTTCATACGCTTATGAGTACTTAGATGAAATCATGGTGGAGGTAACTCTAATTAGTACTTTGTGTGAAATATTAGGTATCGATATTCGGAAACTAAGTGAAGAGCGATTATCATATTGGATTAATCAAGGATACATGAAAGGAGAGTTAAAATGAAAGTTTCACAAATGGAAAAAGTGGTTCCTTTAGCTCCAAAAAAGAAGCCAAAAGAAAGAGTATGGAAGAAAGCTAAAGATATTGCTGAATATTTCGGTGTCTCAGTAGCTACTATTTCCAAATGGACTAATTCAAATAATGATCCATTACCTTCCCGAAGAGTTAGAGGTGTTTTGCAATACGATTTTGAATTAGTTAAAGAATGGGAAGAACGCAATACTAATTAGAGAGGAGAGTGAAGTAATGAGAACGGTATTTAAAATGACTGTCAAAAGCGCTTTGCTTATGAGCCTAGTAGCAATCGTACTGGCAAGTATTAATCCAGCATATGCACTTATTTATTGGGGAACCTTAGTAGCGGTTACTGCTGTAAGAGAAAGTTTCAAAATGCCAACACAAAAAAGACCGACCAGCGACGGCAATCGCTAATCGGCAACATAACAAAATAACTTAACTGTATTTTAGCACGAAAGGAAGTCTAAAACAATGGATAGGCTACAATTAACTAGACAGAAAAATTAAGGTGTGTAGACTAGAAGAAAACATACCAGGAGGAATTTTTAT
>OIFJ01000122.1_pt1 | contig 61109 bp, 61 predicted proteins | sample 1582011 | NCBI WGS metagenome assembly OIFJ01 (sample SAMN07501050, study PRJEB24779) | human gut metagenome | isolation source: stool | host: human infant | place: USA: Pittsburgh, PA
GATAAAACCTAAAGATTTAGATTGAGCAAGGAAAAATAATATTTTTTCTCGCTCAGCTATGGTAAAATGTGTGTAATAGCTCATAAGATTAATCCTTTCAATAGTAGTCTTCGCAAACACTATTTTACTAGGATTTTCTCTTATGAGTCATATTTTTTTTAGGTGTTGCACTTAGATTGTAAATTCAAGATAAAGAAAACCCCCGGCTATGCCTGGGGTTCGAAAAAGCTTATAGCTATGAGTATAAATAAAAAACCTCCTTTGAAGAATAAGATTAGGTTCGCCAACCAATCAAATCAAAGGAGGTTTATCCAAATGGATAAAAATAGTTTAGCACACACCAAATGGAATTGTAAGTACCATATAGTATTTGCACCTAAGTATAGAAGACAGATAATCTATGGAAAAATAAAAAGGGATATAGGTATTATTTTAAGAAGGTTATGTGAGTATAAGGGAATTGAAATAATAGAAGCTAATGCATGTAAAGATCACATTCATATGTTGGTCAGTATTCCACCTAAGACAAGTGTATCAAGCTTTGTAGGTTATCTAAAAGGTAAAAGTTCACTTATGATTTTTGATAGACATGCAAATTTAAAATATAAATATGGAAACAGGCAGTTTTGGTGTAAGGGGTATTATGTAGATACAGTAGGAAGGAATAAAAAGGCAATACAAGAATATATAAAAAATCAGTTATATGAAGATTTAATAGAAGAACAAATGACAATTAAAGAATATATGGACCCGTTTACGGGTGAGCCGGTAAAAAAGAGCAAATAAAAGAGCCTCTTTAGAGGCTGCTTGAAAAAAATATGCAGTTGGCGAACTATTCAATATGCCTTAAGGCATTGCTAGTAACATGCCCTTATAGGGCTAGAGCAAACCACCCGTTAGACGGGTGGTTATGATTTTATTTATAAGAGAAGATAGATTTTGAGTATAAAAATTATGACGAAATCGTAAGAAAGCTAGTTATAACTTTGTAAGTTTTGGGATTTACAATAAAGATATGACCTTGGGAAGAAATCTCATGTATAATAAGTCTAAAAAGTTTTAAGCGGGGGGATAAAAGATGACGTATACTATACTAGTTTGTGATGATGATCAGCTCATTGTAAACTCTATTGCTCTTCATTTGCAAAAAGAGGGCTATAGAGTGATAAGAACTTATAATGGGTTAGAAGCCCTAGAGGCAGTAGAGCAGCATGAAATCCATCTTATTTTGCTAGATGTGATGATGCCGAAGTTAGATGGCTTGTCTACGACACTACGTATTAGACAGGAGAAAAATATTCCTATCATTATGCTGTCTGCTAAAAGTGAGGATACAGATAAAATCGCAGGACTTAACTTTGGTGCAGATGATTATATGACGAAGCCTTTTAATAGCTTTGAACTTTTAGCAAGGGTCAAATCACAAATTAGAAGATATACGACACTTGGAAGTATGGCATCTAAGCCGCAGTGTCTATCAACAGGAGGACTTTGGCTGGACTTAGATACAGGAAGTGTGACTTTAGATGGTGATCTGGTTAAGTTGACCCCAACAGAATATAAGATTCTTGTTTATCTAATGAAACATATGGGACAAGTTCTCTCGATACATCAAATTTATGAAAATGTATGGCAGGAGGTAGCGCATGCACCTGAAAATACAGTAGCTGTCCATATTAGGAGACTTAGAGAAAAAATTGAGATTAATCCTAAAGAACCAAAATATATAAAGGTGGTGTGGGGCAGTGGCTACATGGTGGAAAAAATTTAAGTACAGTAAGGTACATAAAAGTTTCTTATTTGCATTGCTTTGTTTAGCAGGGATACTTTTAGGGAATAGCTTGGTTGGAATAGCTATAATGCCATACAGAGAAAGTTATTATGAAACATGGGAGTATCAAAGTAATATTATGGATAAAGCTGGTTTCGTAAGAGACTGGATTGTACGATATGTAGATGAGGATATTTTTAATCCTGATAAGGTGACAGATGAAGAGGCTGCAAGATATTTAGGTATAGATTTGTCTATGATAGAGGGGTATAACCCTGATAAACAGGAGCAAGGAGTAGAAGAAAAAAGTGAAGAAACTGTAGCTATAACGGAGCAAGTACCTTCTATAAAGAGATGGACAGAAGAAAAAGCAAAAGCTGTATCAGGTATTATAAAGGATCGTAAGGAGTACTTTGCCACAATTCAAACGAGCTTAGATACACCTAATATTGAATACTTTGCGAGAAATAAAGAAACAGGTGAAGTTGTAACCAATAGAGAAGATTATAATGGTACGAATAGTTTAGAGATACTAGAAGATTTTAAATCAAGAGAACACTATGTAAAAGGGAATGGCGACAGTGCCTTACTTTACGAAAATGGAAGAGTACAAGTAGATTATTATGGTGGATTAGAAAGTCGTTACTATAATTACTATTATGGAGAAGGTGTAGACTATACGGATCAATATGAAGTCTACGTAGCACTTAGAGATGAGCTTGTACCAGGTGATTCTTTCTATACAAATAAATTACAGATAGATAGAGCGCTTGCTATTAAGGAGAAAGTTTATGTAGGTCTTGTGATAGGCATAGCTATAGCAATTATAGCAGGTCTATTATGGCTAAGTGTAGTAGGTCAAGGAGAGAAAAAAGGGAAGATATATTTAAACGTCTTTGATAAGTTACCGTTTGAAGTTCAGACTATGCTCTATATACCAGCATTGTTTATAGTTTTTATAGGTTCAGCTTTTGCTTTAGATAGGGTACTTTCTAAAGAATGGTTACCTTATGGGGGAAGCCCATTTGAAATTGGTGTGATTGTGTTTAATTTTATGTTGGTTATAGCTGTAAGTTTAACGGTTCTCTTTATAAGCAGCATAGTGAAGCATATAAAAAATGGAAGTTGGAAGCAGTATATTTTAATAGTACGCCTAGGACATTGGCTTATTATGAATATGACAGAGGGAACTTTGCCATTTGTAGTGATTGGTGTTATCCTTATTTATCTTGTGTTAAGTGGAATAGGTATATTAACTTTTCTAATGGGCTTTGGTATAATGAGTCTTCTAGCTTTTATGGGATTAGTATGTCTTAATATAGGCGTGGCTCTTATAAGTATAAAGCTTGTAGTAGATTATATGCAGATAGCTAAAGGTATTAAGAAGGTAGCAGTAGGTGACCTTAAAGCAAAGGTCGAACTAAAGTACACCCTTCCTGCCATGAAAGAAACAGCTAATGCACTTAATCATATTGGAGATGGATTAGAGTCAGCTGTAACAGATGCTTTAAGAAGTGAGCGTTTTAAGACAGAACTGATTACTAACGTTTCTCATGATCTTAAGACACCACTTACTTCTATTATCAGTTATATTGATTTATTAAAAGAGGAACCTATAGACAATAGTACAGCTAGGGAATATATTGGTATTCTAGATGAACGTAGTAATAGACTTAAGCAGCTTGTAGAGGATCTCGTAGAAGCTTCAAAGGCGGCTACAGGTAATGTTAAAGCAGAACTTATGCCGACGCGTATAGACCAATTAGTCATTCAAAGTGTAGGGGAATATACCGACAGACTAGAGGAGAGGCACTTAAATATTGTGTTTAACAAAGTCGAAGAAGTTATGGTGCCTATAGATGGCAGACATATGTGCAGAGTCATTGAAAATCTATTGTCTAATGTATGTAAGTATGCGATGCCATACACACGTGTGTATATAGATGTGTATAACTTACAAAATAAAGCTTGTGTTGTGATTAAAAATATTTCAAAAGAGCAGTTAGCTATAGAAGCGGAAGAACTCCTAGAACGTTTTGTAAGAGGAGAAAGCTCTAGAACTACGGAAGGTTCAGGACTTGGTCTCGCTATAGCAAGAAGTCTTGTAGAAGTACAAGGCGGCAAGCTTGGTTTAGAGGTTGATGGAGATTTATTTAAAGTGGTGATTGAATTCCCACATTAGCAAATATTAGAAGCAAGTTGCCTAGAGAGGCAGCTTGCTTTTTTGTGTTGATTGACTTAAAGTATCTAGTTGTAGTACTTCCTTGTTATTTCTAAGAAATACAGATAGAATACTAATAATAAATAAAAGTGTGGGAGGAGACAAGCATGGACCAAACAGCTGAGGTAAGACGTTTTTTTGAAGTTTTGCCTGAATTAAAAGTAGAAGATAAACTTATGCAGCTGTTTTCTATTGTAGATGTAGAAAAAGTTGTTTTAGATAATAGTACAAATGTACTTATGTTCCATTTATGTAGTCGTGAAATCATTCATCATGCGCAAATTGTTAAAATGCAAGAACATATTAAAAACAAGCTGTTTCCTAATACACCTGTTACCATACAACTTAGGGAAAAGTATCTGCTCTCAGAGCAGTATACTGTAAAATATATAACAGATGTTTATAAAGACAGTTTGCTTTATGAAATATCCGCAAAAAGTGAAATGTTTTCTGCTATGATTCGTATGTCGGAGTGGACTGTAGAAGGGGACACCTTAACAGTAACCTTAGATAATAGCCTCTTTGCAAGAAGAAAGGCTGAAGAGATTAAAACATTCTTAGAAAGTGTTTATAGAGAACGTTTTGATAGACGTATACAGATTTGTTTTGAATTTACAGTACTTGCGCATCATACACTTGCTGAGGAAAATGAGCAGAAGATTAAACGAGAAGTGAGCACAGTAATGGGTAACGTACGTGTGCATGAGAAGAAGGAAGAAGAGGTAGAAAAACCTAAGAAAGCACCTGAAGAAATCAAGGCCAATCAAGAAAAATATCGTAAGAAAGCCCAAGATCCAGATGTATTCTATGGCCGATACTGTGATGGAGAAGTTACACCAATTGATGAAATTGTGGATGAAATTGGTGAAGTTGTCATTCAGGGTAAAGTGATAGGCATTGAAACACGTGAAATCCGTATGGAAAAAACCATTATTATGTTTGATATTACAGACTTTACAGATACCATTACAGTTAAGCTTTTTGTTAAAAATGATGATTTAGTAGATGTACTGGGTAATCTTAAAAAAGGTGGTTTTTATCGTGTAAAAGGTATGGCTATGATGGACAAATATGATAGAGAAATCAGTATCGGTTCCGTACAAGGTATTAAACCAAGTGCCGATTTTACAACCAAGCGTATAGATACCAGTGAAGAAAAGCGTGTAGAACTTCATCTTCATACAGTCATGAGCGATATGGATAGCGTTGTAGATATTAGCAAGATGATTAACCGTGCCAAAGAGTGGGGCATGCCGGCAGTAGCTATTACAGATCATGGATGCCTTCAGGCTTTCCCTATTGCTAATCACTGTGTTAAGAAGGATGAGCCCTTTAAAGTCATTTATGGAGTAGAAGCTTACTTTGTAGATGATATGAAAGAAATGGTAGTAAACTCTAAAAATCAAAGCTTAGAGGATAGCTATGTAGTCTTTGACTTAGAGACAACAGGTTTTAGTCCACATCAAAACAAAATTATAGAAATCGGGGCAGTAAAAGTAGTAAAAGGTCAGGTTGTAGATACTTTTAGTGAATTTGTTAATCCACAGGTACCTATCCCTTATCAAATTGAAAACTTAACAGGCATTAATGACCGTATGGTCATGGATGCACCTGTTATTGAAGAGATATTACCAAGGTTTATGGCATTCTGTACAGGTAGTGTTATGGTTGCTCATAATGCAGATTTTGATATGAGTTTTATAGTAGAAAATGCCAAAAGACAAAATCTACCTTGTGACTATACAGTATTAGATACCGTAGCCTTAGCTCGTATGTTAATGCCACACCTTGGAAACTTTAAGTTAAATAATATTTCCAAACATTTAGGAATCAACTTAGAAAATCACCATAGAGCGGTAGATGATGCGACAGCTACAAGTGAAATTTTCATGAAGTTTATAGAGATGCTTAAGGAGCGGGAGATTACACACCTGGGCCAGCTTAATGATCAGATGGATGTATCTCCTGAATATATTAAGAAGCTGCCAACTTATCATGGGATTATTCTAATCAAGAATGAAACAGGACGTATTAACCTTAATAAACTTGTTTCAGCTTCTCACCTAGATTATTTCGCAAGACGTCCTCGTATGCCAAAGAGTCTTATTCAGAAACATAGAGAAGGTCTTATTATTGGGTCGGCCTGTGAGGCAGGTGAACTTTTCCAAGCTATTGTAAGAGAAAAGGACGAAAATGAATTAAGACGTATTGTAAACTTCTATGATTATTTAGAAATCCAGCCAGTTGGCAATAATAGTTTTATGCTTCGTAGTGATAAATATGAAGCAAGTACAGTAGAAGATTTAATTAACTATAATAAACGTATTGTTGAGCTTGGTGATATGTATGGCAAACCAGTAGTAGCTACTTGCGATGTACACTTCTTAGATCCAGAAGATGAAGTTTATAGGCGTATTATTATGGCAGGAAAAGGCTTTAAAGATGCTGATGACCAGCCACCGGTATACTTTAGAACAACAGATGAAATGCTTGAAGAATTTAAATATTTGGGCAAGGAAAAGGCAAGAGAAGTTGTTATTACCAATACAAATCTTATTAATGACCAAATAGATAAGATTTCTCCTGTATTACCAGATAAGTGTCCACCTGAAATTCCAAATTCAGATGAAACACTAAGAAGCATCTGCTATGATAAGGCCCATGAGATTTATGGACCAGAGCTTCCAGAGGTAGTTGTAGAGCGTCTTGAAAGAGAGCTTAACTCTATCATTTCAAATGGTTTTGCCGTAATGTATATCATTGCACAGAAACTGGTATGGGATTCTAATGACCATGGCTATTTAGTAGGTTCAAGGGGATCTGTAGGGTCTTCCTTTGCAGCAACGATGTCAGGGATTACAGAAGTTAACCCACTTTCCCCTCATTATATCTGTCCTGAATGTCACTTTGTAGACTTTGACTCTCCAGAAGTTAAGGCTTATGCTGGAAGTTCTGGGTGTGATATGCCAGATCGTGACTGTCCTAAATGTGGGCATGAACTATTAAAAGAAGGTCATGATATTCCATTCGAAACTTTCCTTGGATTTATGGGAGATAAAGAACCCGATATTGACCTTAACTTCTCAGGAGATTACCAAGCTAAGGCTCATAAATATGTAGAAGTAATCTTTGGGGAAGGAAAGGCCTTTAGAGCAGGAACCATTGGTACAATGGCAGAGAAGACGGCCCTTGCCTATGTCTATAAGTACTGTGAGGAAAGAGGTCTGCATAAGAGACGTGCAGAGATGAGACGTATTGCTGAAGGATGTACAGGTGTTAAACGTACAACAGGGCAGCATCCAGGTGGTATTATCGTAGTGCCTCATGATAGAGAGATTTATGAGTTTACAGCGATTCAGCATCCAGCCAATGATACAACAACACCTATTATTACAACGCACTTTGAGTATCACTCCATTGACCATAACTTACTAAAGCTCGATATTCTAGGGCACGACGATCCAACTATTATTCGTAGGTTAGAGGATATTACAGGAATTGATTCTCATACTGTAAAGCTAGATGATAAAGATGTTATGTCTCTATTCCATAGTACGAAGGCTCTTGGTATTGAACCTAAAGATATTGGAGGTATCCCACTGGGTTCATTAGGTATACCAGAGTTTGGTACAGACTTCGTTATTCAGATGTTAGTTGATGCCAAACCAAAGAGTTTCTCTGACCTTGTTCGTATTTCTGGACTATCACATGGTACAGACGTATGGCTAGGAAATGCACAGACACTTATTGAAGAAGGAAAAGGAACGATTTCAACGGTTATTTGTACACGTGATGATATTATGACCTATCTCATTAATCAAGGGATGGATAAAGCCTTATCCTTCACTATTATGGAAAGTGTACGTAAAGGGAAAGGGCTTAAGCCAGAATGGGAGGAAGAAATGCTTAAATACGGCGTACCAGATTGGTACATTTGGTCCTGTAAAAAGATTAAGTACATGTTCCCGAAAGCCCATGCGGCAGCTTACGTTATGATGGCATGGCGTATTGCCTGGTATAAGATTTTCCATCCACTTGCTTATTACACCGCTTTCTTTAGTATTCGTGCGTCTTCCTTCTCTTATGAACTGATGTGTCAAGGGAAAGAAAGACTGGAATATCATATGAAAGAAATTATGAATAAAGGGAAAGAAAATCAAACAGCCAAAGAGCAAGATACTTTAAAAGATATGCGTCTTGTTCAGGAGATGTATGCCCGTGGTATTGACTTTATGCCAATTGACTTAGCTGTTGCAGATGATAAGAAGTTCCAAATTATAGATGGCAAGATTATGCCGGCCTTAAGTGCTATTGATGGACTTGGGGAGAAAGCGGCGGAAGGGATTGTAACGGCTATTAAAGATGGTCCTTTCCTTTCAAAGGAAGACTTTAGAAACCGTGCTAAAGTAAGTAAAACTGTTACAGATAAAATGTCCGAGTTAGGTATACTAGGACATTTATCAGAATCTAATCAGTTAGACTTATTTTAAACATAAAGAAGTAGGAGATTACAATGAACCATAATATTGAAATTAATGATTTAAACTATTATGCAGAGGATTATGACTTAGACGGACTTATAAGAGTAGCGGATAGTGTAGAGGCAGCCTTTGTATTTATGGAACAAGATGAGATGGATGATAAATACTATCGTAATCGCTATACCAATCTAGAGCCACATATGAGTCTTAATAATATTATTAAAAGTGTACATTACTATCTAGAGCAAGATGAGCTTAACAGCTTATTTATTTCATTTGCAGTAGAATATGAAGGGAAACTCACTGTATTTGATGGTAGAGAAGAACAATATGAAGGGTTAGATTTAGGTGAACTAGAATTAGGAGAGAACCTCATTTATGGTCTGATTGTTCAGCTAGTAGATGAAGCATATTCTTTTAAAGAAGTTCTTTATAAAGATGGTGGTCTTAAGCATCAGTCAGAAGCAGTACCTGTATTTGATGCAGGGGAGCTTAGAGAGCTTATGGGCGACTTTATTATGCAGTTTATGTAACAAGAAAGATATGTAAAAGCCTAAGGGGATACTTGGAGTGAGTAGCCCCTTAGGCTTTTTAAAATAAATTACCTATCTATTAAAAGGTATATTATACTTCTATACAGATGCTGCACTCTTAAAGATTATAAGTTTATTTTGTACGCTCAAAATTTTTATAACGTGTACCTTGGAAAGTAAGCTTACCCATATCACCTTCTACAAGATAGCCATACTCATTGGAAGCAACATGAAGTTCTAGGCGGTCACCACTTTCAAACTCAAAAGTAACATAGTACTTTGTAGAACTACTCGAATGATGCATATTGTCATGAGTATTATGGGAATGATTTATTAATGTCAGTATAATTGAAAAAGTTTAATATTCAACAAAGATTCTTGCCATAGCCTAGTAAAAGTAGTTATAATCAAGCATAGAACATAAGACATTTTTATATACTACAAGAAAGGATTTATTATGCTAAAAAAACTTTTGCTTTTTTTTATGGGACTTTTTATTATTCAGTTTGGTGTTGCTTTATTTTTAGAACTAAACTTGGGGTCTGACCCGTTTACCATTTTCACACAGGGGATGGCAGGCTTATTAGGGATAACACCTGGGGCAGCGAACAGATTATTAACAGCTATTATTTTCTTTATCATTCTTATGCTTGACCGTAAAAACATACATATTGGTACTTTCCTAAGTATTTTATGTGTAGGAGTAGTATTAGATTGGATGCTTCTTATCGTAGCACCATTTGAATTAAGTACATATCCACTTATTATAAAAATTAGTTTATTTATCGTAGCATGTATCATCATTGGCATAGGGGTACCTATTTTAAAATGTGCTACTTTAGGTGTGCCCCCTAATGACCTTGTATACTTTACAGTTGTGGACTTTTTAAGTAAACCATATGGTAAAGTACGTATGATAACAGATATTTTATTTGCTATTGTAGGGATTATGTTAGGCGGTGTGATAGGTATAGGAACTTTACTATGTATCTTTTTACTAGGACCTATTGTAGAATTCTTTTTCCCGAGAATTGAAAGATTTACAGAGACTTTCTTAGCAGAAGATGCAATGGAAGCTGTATAAATATAAAAGAAAGAAGAAGGACAATATATGCAATTTAAAGATTATCAACTTAGTAGTACACTTATAAAAGCACTCGATTTATTGCATTTTAATACACCAACTAAAGTACAGCAAGCTATCATTCCTCTTGCTTTAGAGGGCAAGGATGTCATTGTAAAATCGCAGACGGGAAGTGGTAAGACAGCGGCTTTTGCTATTCCTATTTGTGAGAGAATCAATTGGGATGAAAATAAACCTCAGGCCCTTATTCTGACACCTACACGTGAACTTGCTATGCAGGTAAAAGAAGATTTTTTCAACATTGGTCGATTTAAGCGAATGAAGGTAATGGCTCTTTATGGTAAGTCACCTTTCCATATTCAGCAAAAAGGTTTGAAACAAAAGACACATATTGTAGTAGGCACACCAGGGCGTGTACAAGATCATTTAGATAAAGGAACTTTTATTACAGACGAAATACGGTATTTAGTGATAGATGAGGCAGATGAAATGCTAAGAATGGGTTTTATTGACCAGGTTGAAAACATTATTAAAACTCTTCCAAAAGAACGTGTCACTATGCTCTTTTCAGCTACTATGAAACCACATATTGAAAAGCTATGTGAGTCTTATATGATAAATCCTGTTACGGTAGAAATAGAAAGTACCACTCTTACTGCTGATCGGGTGGAACAGGTTTATTATAAAGTAGAAGATAGAGATAAGATGCAGGCTTTAGAAGCTATAACAACAGTAGAAAGTCCTGAAAGCTGTATGATTTTCTGTAATCGTAAAGAAGGTGTAGATTCAGTATATGAAGGACTCAAACAGTTAGGTTATCCATGCGTTAAAATCCATGGTGGCATGGAGCAAAAAGACCGTTTTGCTGTTATGGAGGACTTTAGAAATGGCCGCTTCCGTTACCTTGTAGCAACAGATGTAGCAGCAAGGGGCATTGATATTGAACATATTACACACGTCATTAACTTTGATGTGCCAGAAGACCTTGAAAACTATGTACACCGTATAGGACGTACAGGTAGAGGTGGTAAATCAGGGAAAGCCCTTATGCTTGTAACACCATTAGAAGAAGACAGGCTAAGTGCCTTAGAAGACTATATTGGGCATACGCTCACCTTGGATAGGGTTCCAAGTGAAACAGAGGTTGGAGAGGCTAAAGCGCATTTTGAAAAGAAAATGTCTACACCTATGAAAAAGGTTGAAACAAAAGGTGAAAAGCTCAGTGCAGAGATTATGAAACTTCATATTAATGCTGGTAAAAAGACAAAAATGCGCCCTGTAGATATTGTAGGGACACTTTGTAATTTAGAAGGTATGAGTGCAGATGATATAGGTATTATTGAGATTCAAGATATATCTACTTTTGTAGAAATTCTTAATCACAAAGGAGAATCTGTATACAAACAGCTTCAAACAACTCCTATTAAAGGGCGTTTAAGAAGAGTAAGTAAGACGAAAAAGACTTATAAAGGTTCAAGTAAAAATGAGTAAGAACTGAAATAGGAAAAATAAACAGTCTTCTTATGGACACATAACTTTAAGATGATAAGTATAAACTATCTCTGAAAGGATGTGTTAAAGGATGAATCATAAACCTAATCAATCTCAGCAAAAAGGTGAAAGAAGAAGACGCCTACATGAACACCAAAATAACCATGGTGAAGCTAAGAAACAGACAAGTTATGAGGACTTTAATGGAAATCCAATCAAATAGAAAGTATAGATGGAGAGAAGAAAGACTCTCCATCTTTTTTTATACTCGGTTCTATGCCATAATAAGAAATAAGAATAATTTATGGAGATGTTTAGATGAGTATAGAAAGATTAACTGAAATTTTAAGAGAAAGTCAAAATATTGTTTTCTTTGGAGGGGCAGGCATTAGCACTTCAAGTGGAATACCTGATTTTCGAAGTTCTAATGGACTTTATAGTAAAAAATTAAATAGAAACTTTACACCCGAACAGGCAGTATCCCATTCATTTTTTGTAAGATATCCTGAAGAATTTTATGATTTTTATAAGAAAAATCTTATTTATCCAGAGGCAAAACCAAATGATTGTCATATTGCACTTGCTAAGCTCGAGAAAATGGGTAAGTTAAAAGCCGTCGTAACGCAGAATATTGATGGACTACATCAGGCAGCAGGATCTAAGAAGGTATATGAGCTTCATGGTTCCGTACTGAGAAATTATTGTATGAAGTGTCATGCCTTTTATGATGTGAATTATGTGTTACAATCGGATGGAATTCCAAAATGTGAAAAATGTGGAGGTGTCGTGAAACCAGACGTTGTTCTTTATGAAGAAGGACTGGATGAACAGATAATTTCTGGTGCAGTTCATGCAATTTCTAAAGCAGATACACTAATTATTGGAGGGACTTCATTAGTAGTGTATCCCGCAGCAGGATTAATTGATTATTTTACGGGCAAGAAATTGATATTAATTAATAAAAGTACCACTTCAGCCGATAATAAAGCGGACCTTTTAATTAATGATGATATTTCAAAAGTAATGCAAGAAGTCGTTGAGAATATAAGTATACTTAAATCAGTTTGAATATTATGAAGCAGATTCTTTGAAGATGAAAATTTGTTTTGTGTATAAATCAGAAGGGATGGTGTTAGAGCTTTTTGTTATTTGAGAGCTTCTAGCACCTTTTTCGTATGTTTTTTTTAAAGTTGATTAAACTAACAAAGTGTATATGGGGGAAATTGACAGGTAGCGTAAAGGATTATATAATAATGTGCTAGGCACTTATACATAAAGGTGGTGAAGCACATGGGAAATGTGACGTTTAATAAAGTTTCTAAGAGATATGAAACCAATAAGTCTTATGCTCTCAAAGACTTTAATCTTCAAGTTGAAGATGGTGAACTCATTGTAGTAGTAGGGCCAAGCGGTAGTGGAAAGTCTACTTTGCTTGAGCTGATCTGTGGATTTGAAACCTTAACAAGTGGTGATATTTTAATAGATGGTCAGTCTATTCAAGATAAACATCCTAAAGATAGAGATGTAGCTATGGTTTTTCAAAACTATGCTTTACTCCCTCACTTAACTGTCTATGACAATATTGCCTTTGGTATGAAGATAAGAAAAGAATCTAAGAAAGTTATAGAAGAGAAAGTAACATGGGCAGCAAAACTTTTAGAGTTAGAATCCTATCTAAAGGTCAAACCTAAAAAACTTTCTGGAGGACAAAGACAGCGTGTAGCCCTTGCAAGAGCAATGGTGAGAAAGCCTAAGCTCTTCTTAATGGATGAGCCACTTTCAAATTTAGATGCTAAATTACGAGATAATATGTCCCAGGAAATTAAAAAGTTGCATGAGGCCCTTCATGCAACGATGCTTTATGTGACTCATGACCAAATAGAGGCTATGACCATGGCTGACCGCATTGTGATTTTAAATAAGGGAGAGATTCAGCAGGTAGGCTCTCCAAGTGAAATTTATCAAGAACCTAAGAATTTGTTTGTAGCACAGTTTATCGGTAGACCTTCTATTAGTTTATTTACATGCAAAGGAACAAAGCGAGGCATACTTTTAGAAGAAGAGATTGAAATTATTACAAAAAAGCAAGTTCTAGAGGAAGATAGAAACTATTTGTTAGGTCTAAGGAGTGAACATATTCAAATAGTAACAGAAGGAGAGGTGCATTTAGAAGCAGTTCTTCAGAAAGTAGATTATTTGGGCGGTGAATCACTTCTTTATTTACAATATAAAAATTGCAGTTTTACTGCTAAAGCGTATGGAGATGTAGCTTACAAAAAAGGTGACACTGTTAAGATAAGACTAGACCTAGAGAAAGCACATTATTTTGACCAAGAAACTAAAGAAAATATTAGGAGGAATGTAACATGAGAAAATGGATGGCGGTACTACCCCTTATTCCAATGATTTTTACAGGTTGTGCAAATGGAAATGGAGGTCAAGGCACTACTCCAAATGGTGGAACAACTAATGGGAATACAAGTGACATAGGAGGAACAATCACAGTTGTAACTTCTCGTACAGATGCAGAGGAACTTTTTGCAGATATAGAAGAAGAGTTTAAAGCTCTCTACCCATCTGTAACAGATATTATTTGGGAATCTTCTTCAGATTATAATAACTATATTACAACAAGAATGAATACAACAGATTATGGGGATGTTCTTTTTGTACCTTTCAGCATGTCAGGCGAGCCTGAAATGTATCCAAACTATTTTGAGCCATTAGGTACAGTAGAAGAGTTAGGTAAAGCTTATATTGATGTAACGGAAGCTGATTATAATGGCATAGCATATGGACTACCAGCAGCTATTAACTCATTAGGGATTATTTATAATGAGGATGTATTTGAAGCAGCAGGGATTAAAACTTTTCCAACTTCAATAGAAGAGCTTTTAGCAGCTTGTCAGCAAATTAAAGACAATACAGATGCTATTCCTTTCTTTACCAACTATAATTCAGGACTTGGAACATGGGGGGGCATGCTCTCATCTTTCGGAGGAGAAAATTATAAAGAGGCTATGCTTCAAAGTGGTACAGCTTTCATGCCAGGACAGCCTATAAGACAAGTCATGGATCTTTTCTATGCCCTTACAACAAATGGGTTTACTGAGCCAGACCCAGTTACTATTGACTTTGCTCAAGGTAAACAAATGCTAGCAGATGGTAAAATTGCTATGATGATGAAAGGGTCTCAAGATGAAAAAGCGATTGAGGAACTTTCAGATGTAAGTGATATTGAGATTGCACCTATGCCAGTTAAGGTAAATGGCAAAACAAGTATTGCATTTGGGGCACCGGAAGTAGTAGGAATCAATGTAAACAGTACAAATAAAGCAACTGCTAGAGCTTTCCTTGATTTCTTTATCTCAGCTGAAAGTGAATATGCTGATGATTTAGGTGGTATGTCACCAGCACTTGCTGACTTAGATCCTGAAGAAAGAGCTATCTTTGAAAATAATAATATTGTTTTAACAGCCCCACCAGTAACGGCTGAAGTAGAGACAGTTTACACGAGCATTGCCAATGAAGTAGGTGTAGCAAGACTTACAGAGGTACTTCAACAAGTCATTAATATGGGACTTTACCCTGATCAATATGAAAGCTATGAAAACTATGTAAATAGCCTTGAAGCACGTTGGGAAAAGGCTGCAAGTGAATATGCTAAGTAATAAAACTAAAAAAGAAAGACAGCTGATTGGCTGCTTTCTTTTTTGTCCTTTATTATTACTTTTTACTTTTGGCATTTATCCTATTTTTGCACTCATAGAATATAGTTTTACCTCATGGAATGGTCTGTCACCAGTTAAAACTTATGTAGGTTTTTCTAACTATATTAAAATTCTAACAGATCCAGTTTATTTAAAAGTATTTTTTAATAGCTTAATTTATTTTATAGCAGGGTTTATACAGATTGTGATTGCTCTCTTTTTTGCTATTTTACTCTCTACTAAAGTAAAGGGTAAAAATTTCTTTAAGGCAACTTTTGTATTTCCTTGCCTCATAAGTGGGATGGCTGTAGCGATGCTCTTTAGACTATTTTTTAGCCCGGGAGGAAGTTTTGACAGTCTCTTAGAACTGATAGGACTTACTGAGCATACACGCTATTGGTTAGGAGATCCTAGAGTTGTAAATTATACCCTAGGTTTTATTTCTATATGGCGTCATACAGGTAAAAGTTTTATTTTATATTTTGGGGCTGTTCAGTGTGTCCCACTTGAACATTACAAGTTAGCAGAGATAGAAGGAGCTAGTTGGTGGCAGAAAGTGCGTCTTGTTATTTTACCAGGTATTCAAATCGTACTTAAAATAAATTTCATATTATTAACAATAGGCGCTCTATCTACTTTTGAATTACCACTCATTTTAACAAATGGCTCTAATGGGACTATGACTTTCTTACTTCAAACTATGAAGACAGCTTTTGAGAAGAAGATGTTTGGTCTTGCGGCGAGTATGGCTGTTATAGTTAGTCTTGTTATTTTAGCCATTACAGCTATTCAAAATAAAATCTATAAGGGGGTAGAAGATGATTAAAAAAGTCATGATAAGTCTATTAAAATATGGAAGCTTATTGCTGTGGAGCTTTATTATATTTTTCCCGCTTATAACTTTATTCTTTGGTAGCTTTAAAACGTATGATGAGTTTGTAAATACAGCTGGAATGGTACCACCTGAGAACTTCTTGAACTTTGATAATTATATAAGAGCTTTTAATGAAGGCAAAATGCTTATGGGATTTACAAACACTTTTATTTTACTGCTCTTTGGAGTTGGTGGAAGTATTATCATTGGTTCTATGGTAGCCTATATCATTAACCGTTTTGACTTTAAGTTTAAAAAGACTATTTTATTTGCTTATCTATTAGTCTCTATTGTGCCTTTGGAAATTTCACAGGTGGGCACGTTTAAGCTCATGCATAAGCTAGGACTTTATAATACACTATTGGCACCTATCGTTATTTACATAGGAGCAGATGTGCTTATGGTCTATATCTATCTGCAGGCATTAGATAAAATTCCTAAGGAAATGGATAAGGCAGCGATTTTAGAGGGAGCATCTTACTATAAGATTTATAGTAGGGTTATTTTTCCACTTCTCAAACCTGCTACGGCTACAGTAGCCTTACTTAAAATGATTGCCATTTATAATGATTTTTATATTCCATATCTTTATATGCCGGGGGAGAAGATGAATACAGTTTCAACGACTATCTATAGATTTGTAGGCCCTAACCAAACAGATTGGCATGTTATAAGTGCAGCTATTTTAATCAGTATGATACCTATGTTAATTCTATTCTTTATGCTGCAAAAATATATTTACCAAGGTATTACAGCAGGGAGTATACGATAATGAAAGAATTTTTAAAACGTGCGTACACAGTCATGGAAATTAGGACAGGCTTTGCTACAGGTCTTCCTATATTAAGTGGGGGATTATATGGAGCTTATCTAAGTGGAAGCTTAAAATTTTGGACACTTGTATGGTTCTTTATAAGTGGATTTAGTTTTAATATTGTAGCGAATGTAGCGAATGAAATAAGAGGCTATCTGAAAAAGGAAGAAAATGAATCTACAATGACAGGCCATAAAGGGAGTGAAGGACTTGTAAGAGGAGATGCTACACTTAAGGATGCTCTTATTGTACTGGTAGGCTTTCTAGCCTTGGGAGGAATAAGTGGGCTTATGGTAGTGCTTCTTACAAAGAGTCTGTTTATATTAGGAATGGGTCTATTAGGTGCATTAGCAGCAGTGACTTATTCATTAGGGCCTAAACCCTATATTGTTTATCCTATAGGAGAAGCTATATCGGGGCTTTTTGTAGGCGGATTAAGTAGCTTTCTGTCTACCGCTATACAAGTAGGAAATTTAACACCAGAGATTGTACTTTATGCTTGTATTCCTATGATGATGACGGTCTTTTTAATGTCTACAAACAATACTTCAGATTATGAAAAAGATAAAGGTGCAAGAGTAACACTTCCTCATGTTATTGGGTTTAGAAACTCCATTAAGATTATTATTCCAGAGGCCATTTTTATGGTATTATGCTGGGGTGCATTATTTCTTATAGGAGGCATTACTTGGTGGATGTTTATAAGTGGTCTTATTATATTTGGTGAATTTGGATATAGACGCTGGTATAAAGACTACTACAAGATAAAGGAAGTATATCCTGCTATGGGCAAGGAGTGGGGGCCAAGACCACTTTTGCTTATTTATAGTTTTCATGCGATTTTAAGTGTAGAATTTTTACTTGGACTTATCATGCAGTAAGCGAAAGGAGTTTATATGGAGCCAATTCATTTACATCATACAAAGAAAAACCCTCTTATTATCCCAGCCTTATTAGCAGATCGAAGAGGATTATTTGAAAAACGTGGGTTAAAAGTTTATCTAGATTTAGCAGAAGATTTTACCTTTGATGGGAATAAACCTTTTATAGAAGGTAAATCAGATGTAATGATGGGGGATTTAACTTTCTTCTTCTATATATTAGAACAAGGGAAAAAAGCTGTACTCACCTCTAATCTAACACGTACTATTCATCTTGTAGGTAGAAAGGGACTTACACCTCCTTATAAAGGCATTAAAGTAGGAGTTAACCGTAAAGGGCTCTTTAGGCTATATCTTGAAAATGATTTAAAAGATATAGTGCCAGATGCGAAGATTGTATGGATGAATAACTCTTATGAGCGTATGCAGGCATTAGAAAAGGGAGAAATAGATGCTCTTGTAGCTATAGAACCTTTTGTAACAGACCTTACAGAAAAAGGACATCATATTATATGGAGTACGAGAAATAGTGATAAAAATCTTGTTATGTGGGCCTTTGGTCAAACTTTCTATGAGAAGCATAGAGAGAGTGTACAGGCTTTCCATAATGCGCTTGAAGAAGCCGGGCAGCTTTTTAATGCATTAGAAAGCAAAGAAAAAGTCAAAGTATGCCATCAAGAATTAGGTTATCCCCTTGCTTTTGCAGAGCGAATGGCAAATTTCGAATTTGAAAATCAAGCACCCATTCGGTTAGAAGACTTTAACCTCTGTATGGAATGGATGTATAGAGAGAATGAAATTACAAGGCTATATGATGGAAAAGAGCTGATTAAACAAAGCCTATGTTAAGGATTTTAAGGCTGCCTTGTAGTAGACTTAATTTGAATTTAAAACGAAAAAAGAAAATAACTAAAAAGCACCTTAAAGTCTGTTTTAAAGAAGAGACTTTAAGGTATTTTTGTATAAAGAAAACCCCCGGCTATGCCTGGGGTTCGAAAAAGCTTATAGCTATGAGTATAAATAAAAAACCTCCTTTGAAGAATAAGATTAGGTTCGCCAACCAATCAAATCAAAGGAGGTTTATCCAAATGGATAAAAATAGTTTAGCACACACCAAATGGAATTGTAAGTACCATATAGTATTTGCACCTAAGTATAGAAGACAGATAATCTATGGAAAAATAAAAAGGGATATAGGTATTATTTTAAGAAGGTTATGTGAGTATAAGGGAATTGAAATAATAGAAGCTAATGCATGTAAAGATCACATTCATATGTTGGTCAGTATTCCACCTAAGACAAGTGTATCAAGCTTTGTAGGTTATCTAAAAGGTAAAAGTTCACTTATGATTTTTGATAGACATGCAAATTTAAAATATAAATATGGAAACAGGCAGTTTTGGTGTAAGGGGTATTATGTAGATACAGTAGGAAGGAATAAAAAGGCAATACAAGAATATATAAAAAATCAGTTATATGAAGATTTAATAGAAGAACAAATGACAATTAAAGAATATATGGACCCGTTTACGGGTGAGCCGGTAAAAAAGAGCAAATAAAAGAGCCTCTTTAGAGGCTGCTTGAAAAAAATATGCAGTTGGCGAACTATTCAATATGCCTTAAGGCATTGCTAGTAACATGCCCTTATAGGGCTAGAGCAAACCACCCGTTAGACGGGTGGTTATGATTTTGAAAAGATTTATAAAGTTGTGATATGATTAAGCTAAGTACTAAAAGTGAGTAGATTAGAAAGGGAGGTTAAGATGAAATACATATTATTTGATTTAGATGGAACGTTGACAGATCCTAAAGAAGGTATTACAAAAGCTGTACAGTATGCCCTTAAAAAACATGGCATAGAAGTGGAAAGCAGGGATGAGCTAGAAAAGTTTATTGGCCCTTCTCTTAAGTATTCTTTTATGGAGTTTTATAACTTTAGTGAAGAACAGGCGCTGCAGGCAGTAGAAGATTATAGAGAATATTTTAAACCTATAGGACTCTATGAAAATGAAGTTTATCCTGGTATAGTAGCATTATTAGAAGAGCTTCATAGTAGAGACATGAAGCTTTTTATTGCTACTTCAAAACCTACTGTATTTGCAAGCCAAATTGCAGCACATTTTAATATGGATAAGTATTTTACTGAAATAGTAGGTTCACAGTTAGATGGCACACGTGTAGAGAAAGATGAGGTTATAGGTTATATTTTAGAAAAGTATAACTTAACTCAAAAAGACCACATTATAATGGTGGGAGATAGAAAGTTCGATATATTAGGTGCTAAAAAGCATGGTCTACAGACTATTGGCGTAAGCTATGGTTATAGTGAAGATAATGAATTAGAAGAAGCAGGAGCATGTTGTATAGCAGATACAGTAGAGCAACTGGCAACTTATTTACTAGGAGATTAACAAGAAGGAGAACAGAAGATGAAATGTGTATCATGGAATGTTAATGGGCTACGTGCCATTGTAAAAAAGAACTTTTTAGAGTTCTTTAATGAAGTAGATGCAGATATTTTCTGCATTCAAGAAAGTAAATTACAAGAAGGACAGATAGAATTAGACCTTCCTGGCTATTATCAATACTTTAACTATGCTGAGAAAAAAGGTTACTCAGGGACAGCTATCTTTACAAAAGAGGAGCCTCTTAGTATAAAACTTGGTATGGGAATAGAGGAGTTTGATCATGAAGGTAGGGTGATTACACTAGAATACCCAGAGTTTTATTTTGTAACGGTTTATACACCAAATGCTCAGTCAGAACTTGCAAGGTTAGAATTTAGAATGGCATGGGAAGATGCTTTTAGAGCATATCTTGTGGATCTTGACCAAATGAAACCTGTTGTTGTGTGTGGTGACCTTAATGTAGCCCATCAAGAGATTGACCTTAAAAATCCTAAGACAAACCGAGGTTCAGCAGGTTTCTCAGATGAAGAACGTGCCAAATTTACAGAGCTTCTTGAAAGTGGATTTGTAGATACTTACCGTTTCTTTAATCCAGAGCAGGAAGGCGCTTATACTTGGTGGTCTTATCGTTTTAAAGCACGTGAGAAGAATGCAGGGTGGCGTATTGACTACTTCTTAATTTCTAAAAGACTTACAGAACGCATTCAAAATGCAACTATTTATCATGAAATAATGGGTTCAGATCATTGCCCAGTTGGCATAGAGATAGAATAGAATGACACAAAAGAAAAGACTTGCTAAGAAAAAATAAAAGTAAGTCTTTTTTATATTTCTAGTAATGATACATGAAACCAAAGTTTCACAAGTTATAAAACTAAAAGGGGAGAGTGAGATTATGGAAGTATTGTACATAGCAGGGTGGATTGGATTTATAGGAGCATCTATTAATTCAGTCTGACTTAGAAGGAAAAGTGAAATGTAAGGATTGTGGTAGCTTAATTAAAAAGGAGGTAGAAGAGTGCTCAATTTGTGGGAAGAAATAGTAGATAAAATGAATTAATAATAGTACGACATTTTGGGACTTTATTGACATAAGAAACCGGTTACTATATACTCATACATAATGAATAGGATACCTTTAAGATAGTCCAGAGAGGCTAAGAAGGTTATACATTGAACGGTGTATGAGTCTTAATATCTTAAAGGGATATTAGGACTTTTTTTGGTGTCCTAGAAAAATAAACATCTTAGGAGAACATCATGACAAAAACGAAAAATCATGCAAATAAACTGGCCATGAAGATGGGGATTGCCCTAGGTGGAGGATTACTTGCCGGAATGCTTTTCATCTTTTTAAGAGAGTATTTATTAGGAGCAGGTAAAGAAAATGTATGGCAGACAATTAATTTAATTTTATTTCAAGATATTAATGGAAGTAGCCAAGGGTTAGGAATCTTTTATATATTAGGACAGCTTTTTGTAAATGCCCTTCAGCTTGTAATTATTCCGATGGTCTTTACTTCTATTGCACTTGCTATGTGTCATATTACAGATACTAAAAAGTTAGGTCGTATTTCGTATAAAACGATTATGGGATTCCTTGCAACATCAATCTTTGCACTAGGATTTGCAGGTGTACTCGGTTTCGTAGCACATAAGGCCGGTATTTTCCAGGTAAGTATTAGTAATATTACTGCAGCAGCAGGAAGTGAAGGAAGAAATCCACTTCTTGTAATCTTAGAAGCAGTGCCAAACAATATTGCAGGTGCTTTTACACAAAATGGAAAAGTATTAGCGATTGTATTCCTAGCAGTAGTGACAGGGCTTATTATTCATAAACTTGAAGATGAAATTGTCATCATTAAAAAGATTTTAGTAGAACTTAATAAGATGATTACAGTATTCTTAGGTTTTGTCATTACTAAATTCGGTCCAGTTGCAATCTTTGTACTTATTACAAGAACGTTTGCAATATATGGTATAGAGCATTTAAAACCAGCCCTTGCTTATGTAGGGATTGTAACAGTAGCATTACTTATCTTCTTAATAGTGGGGTATGCAATATTTATTTTAATTGCAACACGTTTAAATCCAATACCATTTGTGAAGAAAATTGCTAAAGTAGCTTTATTTGGCTTTTCAACTTCTTCATCAGCGTCAACACTTCCTCTTAATACACAGACAACAGTAAATGAATTAGGGGTTAATGAAGAGGTAGCATCTTTTATCTTACCACTTGGTATGACAATTAATATGAATGGTACAGCGATCATGCAGGTTATTGCAGCTATTTTTATTGCATCAAGCGCAGGATATGAAGTAACAATAGGAAAAATTATAACGATCGGTCTTTTAGCCCTTATTGCATCCATAGGAACACCAGCTGCTCCAGGTGCAGGTGCTATTATCCTATTTACAGTATTAACAGGTATGGGGTATCAAAATGATGCAGCTGTACTAGCATACTCTTTAATTTTAGCAATTAATAGACCAGTAGAAATGCTTGTAACTTCACTCAATGTAGTAGGAGATGCAGCAACTGCAGTGGTGGTAGCAAAATCAGAAGGTGCCTTTGACGAGGAAACATATTATAAATAAAGATAAAAAATAGAGAAGTACCCTTATGCATTCTGTAGATGCATAGGGGTACTTCTTTGTTTACGCTAAGAAGCTACAAGAAATTCTGAAGGGGATAGACCTATAACTTTCTTAAAGGTAGTACAGAAGTAAGAATAACTATTAAAGCCACAGCGAAAAGCGATTTCATGAAGGGTGAGCTGGGTTTCTAACATAAGTTTTTTGGCTGAATGAATACGGGCTTCATTAAGATACTGGGTAAAGGTCTTACTGGTATGGGTTTTAAATAAAGTGCAGAAGTAACATTTATTTAAGTTAATAGCTTCACAGACAGACTCTAAGGTAAGTGGTTCTTCCATATGAGCGTGTATATACTGAATAGCTTTCTTAATCTCAGGATGTGAAAACTTTTCAAATAAGTAGTCTTGGCAACCTGCATACTTACTAATAGTTTCTAGACCAGCTTTTTTGAGTGAAGCTAAATCGAGTGCATTAGAAATATGTACATTATTAGCCAGGCAGCACTGATGCAAGGAATTATTTTCTTTGATTAAAATATAGTTATAGATACAAAAGTTAAGTGATATAACAAAAAGTTTACATTGGGAAAAACAATTATTTTCTTTAAGCGTATCAAAACGCTCTTCAAAAAGTTTCAGTGCACCTTGAGTGTTACCTAGGTAAAGTAAGGAACAAATAGGTGAATGATTGAGTAGAATTTCCATGATTAACCTCCTAAAACTTTTAAAAAAACAACGAAATATAATGAAACATAGAGTGAGTATAGCATGATAAACTAATCAAGTAAATGAAAATGAATATCAAAATTTTAATTTAAACATTTAGAATAAATAAGATAAATTGGGAGGTCATCATGAAATTATTAATCACTTACTCAAGTAAAACAGGGAATACAAAAAGATTAGCAGAAGGTATTTATAAAAATATCCAACTAGAAAATGTAGATCTTAAGGCTATTAGTGAAGTAGAAGACTTAAATGCATATGATACTCTTTTAGTAGGTTATTGGGTAGATAAAGGTGGCCCAAATGACGAAGCAGCAGAGTTTATGAAAGGGATTGAAGGAAAACGTGTAGGAATTTTTGCAACACTAGGTGCATATCCAGACTCCCAACATGGATGGGATAGCCTGTTAAGAGGAGAAGATTTAGTTAAAGAGAAAAATACTATTCTCGGAAAATATATTTGCCAAGGAGCTGTGGATGAAAGGCTAATAGAAGTGTTCAAAAAATTTGAACCGGGTAATCCTCATGCCATTACACCAGAAAAACTAAAAAGGTATGAAATTGCTAAACAGCACCCTAACGAAGCAGATATGCTTTCAGCGGCTATTATGTTTAGAGAAAGGATTTAAGCATGTTTAAAGAAAGACTCAAGACGCATCATAGTGCTATGGCAGAAGCGGCGCGTTATACAAGAGGTCCAAGAAAAGTATCAGAGTTTCTAAATGTAACCTTGCCTGATGAAGCTGTAAGCAAAAAAGCGACTATTTACATACATGTTCCTTTCTGCAGTAAGATTTGTAGTTTCTGCAACATGAGAAGAAGTCTTCAATCACCAAGAGAGAATTACCACACCCTTCTTATAGAAGAGATGAAAGCTTATAAAGACTTAGACTATATTAAAAACTTAACTTTTGATGCTATTTATTTTGGGGGTGGAACACCTACTACTCTAAATACAGAGGCTTTAAGAGAAGTATTACGTGCATTAAGAGAATACTTTAACTTAAGTGCAGATGTAGAAATTACTATTGAAACAACAGTAACAGAGTTAACAGATGAGAAACTTCAAATGTTTAAAGAAGAAGGGGTTACACGTTTTTCGGTAGGTGTACAGACTTTCAATGATGAAGGTAGAAAGCTTATGGGACGTATAGGCAGTGGTGAAACGGCTTATGAGAAGTTAAAGCAAATGAAAGATATGGGCTTTAAAACTTTAAGCATGGATTTGATTTATAATTACCCAGGTCAGTCTAAAGAGGATTTAGAAGAGGATTTAGATAAAATCATAGCACTGGATTTAGATGGTTTCTCTATGTATTCACTTATTGATATGAAAGCTACCACTATAGAAGATGCTCAAGGCATTAATCAAGATACATTATTTTTTGATATCATAAGTGAGAAGATGAAAAAAGCAGGTTATAGATTCTTAGAACTTACAAAGATGGTAACACGTGACCAGTATAAATATGTTATGAATCGCCATGAAGGTATGGATACACTGCCATTAGGTGCAGGCGCAGGAGGTAGCGTAGGTGGCCTTATGCTTATGAATCCCATTAATTTAGATCAATATGAGGAAAGTATTAAGGCCTTTGGCGCAAGAAATGGTATGCTCTTTAGCCCAGCCTATAGAGATTTAGCTATTTTTAAAGGTACGCTTCAAAAAGGTTATTTACCAGAGGATATAAGTGTTTACATTGACCTAGCTCAGTATGAGAAAACACTTCTAGAAATGCTTGAAAAAGGTTATATAGAAAAAGAAGGAAGTAGTTATCACTTTACTTCTAAGGGCATTTTCTGGGGCAATAATATTTCAAGATTACTTTATGATATGAGAGTACAAGAAGGAGAATAAAAATGAAGTTAAGATATATAGCAGCAACACTTTGCATAAGTGCTGTGGCCTTTACAGGATGTAGCACATCAAATGAGGTGCAGCCAGAAATCAAACAAGAAGTAGCAAAACAAGAAGTAGCAAAACAAGAAGAAACAAAACAAGAAGAAACAAAACAAGAAGAGACTAAGCAAGATGAAGCTGTAACGGATATGAATATTGTTTCAGCTACAGTAGCAGCGACACAAGTACTTGATAAGCTTGAAACAGATTTAGTAGGTGTACCAAATACAAAATATACTTTACCAACACGTTATGATGGGGTTACACAAATTGGTCAGGCTATGAGTCCAGACTTTGAAATTATTGCCTCGCTTGATCCAGATTTAGTTGTTATAGACAGCATGTTTAAAGAAAATGTGGAAAAAAGTATGAATGAGTTTGGTATGGAAGCATTCTATTTTAACACAAGTACTTATACAAACTTCTTAGGAAGTATAGAAGAACTTGGTCAAGTTATTGGCAAGGAAGAAGAGGCTAAAGCACTTATTAGCGAGCTAGAAGGTGTAGAAGAAGTTGTCAAAAGTAAAATAAAAGGGGAAGCCCCAACAGTAGCCGTATTATTTGGTGGTGGTGAAAACTTTATGTTAGCTACAGATAACTCTTATTTAGGTGATTTAGTAGATACTGCAGGTGCTAACAATATTACAGATGACTTAAATGTAGAATCAGATTATATACCTTTTAGTATGGAACAGATTGTAGCAAGTAATCCAGATTACATTTTACGTTTTGCTCATGGTAATCTAGAAGAAACGAAGAAGTCTTTTGACCAAGCTTTTGATAAGAATCCAGCTTTTGCAACATTAGATGCAGTTAAAGAAGGAAGAGTCATTGACCTAGACCCAACAATATTTGGTGTATCTGCTAATATTCATGTTGTAGATGCTATTGAAGTATTAGGTGACATTTTATATGGTGAATAATAATGAAAAACAAAAAACTATTTTGGATTATATCAGCCAATATTTTACTTATTACACTAATCATCCTCTTTTCCACTGTTGGGAGTGTTAACTTAGGTTTTGGCGAGATTATACATGAACTTCTTACAGGTGATAACCAGATGGTACGTACTATTGTACTTAAGATGCGCTTGCCACGTAACTTATTAGCCGTGTTAGTAGGAGCAAATCTGGCAGTAGCAGGGCTTTTTTTACAGGCTGTTATGAAAAATCCACTGGCTGATCCAGGTATTACCGGGGTATCTAGTGGTGCAAGTGTAGGTGCTATTATTATCTTACTTGTTTCTCCAGCACATACAGGTATTTTACCTATTGTTGCTTTCGTAGGCGGAAGTATTGCCTGTATACTTGTTTATGCGATGGCATGGAAGAAAGGACTTCAGCCTAACCGTATTGTACTTGCAGGGGTAGCTGTTAATACAATTTTAGGTGGGATTATTTCCTTCTTCTCTACCATGTATAGTGACCGTATTCAAAGTGCTATGTTATGGCTAAATGGTAGTCTTGCGACTAAGACATGGGGCGATGTAGAAACTTTAGTAGGTTACTCTATCGTAGGTCTTATTGCTTCATTTTTCCTTATTAGAAGTGCAAATATCCTTCAGCTTGGTGATGAGGCAGCTGTCAACTTAGGTCTTAATATTCATAGGGCAAGAATAATTATTTCAGCAGTTGCAGTATTTTTAGCAGCTACGGCGACTGCAGTTGTAGGTATTGTAAGTTTTGTAGGCCTTATTGTTCCACATATTGCACGTATGTTAATGGGGAACGATCATAAATATACTTTGCCATTTAGTATGGCGTTAGGGAGTACAGTGCTACTTATAGCTGATACGTTAGGACGTACTATAGGAGGTTCTATCGAAATTCCAGTAGGTATTATTATGGCCATTGTAGGAGGACCATTCTTCCTTTATTTACTTAGAAAGAAAGGAGCGTACTAAATGATTCGTGCAGAGCACATACAAGTTGGTTATGATGAAAAAATTGTTATTAAGGATTTAAGTCTTAATATTCATAAAGGCGAAGTCGTTTCTATATTAGGACCAAATGGTTGTGGTAAATCAACGCTTCTTAAAACCCTTTCTAGAGTATTAAAGCCTATGAAAGGAAGCATACTAGTAGAAAATAATCCTATTCATTCTATTGGAACAAAAATCTTATCACGTAAAATAGCTATGCTTTCTCAGCATAATGAGGCACCAGCTGGGATTACGGTTAAGGAACTTGTTTACTACGGTAGATTGCCACATAAAAAATGGTTTGAAACAAAAAATAAAGAAGATGAAACGATTATTGAATGGGCTCTTACACACACAGGGCTTAAGGATTATAAGGATAGGTTAGTAAGTGGTTTATCAGGAGGAGAAAGACAAAGAGTATGGCTAGCTATGGCTCTTGCTCAAAAGCCAGAAGTCTTACTTTTAGATGAACCAACTACTTACTTAGATATTTCACATCAGCTTGAACTGATGGAGCTTATTAGAAGCATTAATGAAAAATTTAATATGACAATTATTATGGTTTTACATGATTTGAATCAAGCTAGTGAGTATAGCGATAGGCTAGTAATTATGAAAAAGGGTGAAATTAAAGGGGATGGGTCACCTTGTGAGCTCATTAATGAGCAGTTACTAAGAGAAATTTATAATATTCAATGCGATATTGATATTAATCCTCTTACTTCAAAACCTCGTATTCACCCTATCAAAACATGTAGAGGACACTGTATATTGCAACAAGCAAATTAAGGAGAATGACTTATGGAACAATTATTTAAACAAAAGTCTCTTATGATTAGTTCATTAACTGAGATGGGAGAACCTTTTATCAGTTATGCACCTTTTGCGAAAGTAGGAGATAAAATTTACATCTATATTAGTAAAGCAGCAGAGCATTACTATAATATTTCAAGAAACCCTAAAATTGCTATTATGCTTATTGAAGATGAAGCAGCTTCAAAAACAGTATTTGCAAGATGTAGAGTATCTTTTAATGCAACGGCAACAAAAATGGAAGAAGTACCAGATAGTATTTGGGAAGCCTTTGAAGGTGTTCAAGGAAAAGAAATGCTACAAGTACTTAAAACATTGGATTTTGATATGTTTGAGTTAGAGCTTCATCATGGGAGACTTGTAAAAGGCTTTGGTAAAGCTTATAATATTCAGCTTAAAGATGGTGAGTGGATACAAGAGCAAGTAACAGGTGCTGGGCATGGACAAGGTATGCCTCATTCACATGGCATGAGTCGCTCACAAGATATGGGACATCCACACGGTATGTCAAAACAATAAATAAAAGATAAGGCTATTGCAGATTTGAATACTGCAATAGCCTTATCTTTTACTGAGATAAATCTTGTACGTAGAGCGTACGTATTTGAGGCTCATGAGTTGGAGGAGTTTGCGCTGAATGCAGGAAAGGGGCAGGACTCTCACGTTTTTCAAAAAAGGATTTAGCTACTTGAGGAAAGAGCGCATAACTTAACACATCTTCTTCATTATGAGCAAGGAGGCCAGCTTCTAATTTATACTTTTCAAGTTCAGGGGGAAGAAGGTCTGCTGGTCTACAGGTTATAACCTCTTCATCGCCTATTGCTTTTTTTCTAACAACTTCATTAACTGGGGCTGGAACTTTTCCGTACTCTCCTCTGAGCAATCCTTTAGATTCTTTTGTAAATACCTTATAACGCTCACCAGATAAGACGTTAAGGACAGCCTGTGAGCCTACAATTTGGCTTGTTGGGGTAACAAGGGGAGGATAACCGAAGTCTTCACGTACACGAGGAATTTCTGCAAGGACTTCATAATACTTATCTTCAGCTTTTGCTTGTTTAAGTTGAGAGATAAGGTTAGAGAGCATACCACCAGGGACCTGATAAAGGAGTGTATTAGTATCTACCGAGAGGACTTTAGAATCTAGGAAACCTTCTGTTTTAAGGCGGTTTGCAACACCTCTAAAGTGAGTGGCAGCCTGACTAAGTTTAGAAAGGTCAAGTCCTGTATCATAGTCTGTATGCTGCAAGGTAGCTACTAAGGATTCTGTAGTAGGTTGAGAAGTACCGTTTGCAAGAGGGGAGAGGGCACAGTCTACAATATCTACGCCAGCTTGAATAGCGAGGAGGTAGGTCATGTCACCTGTTCCAGTTGTATTATGTGTATGAAGATGAATAGGCACAGAAATATTTTCTTTAAGACGCTTTACAAGATTATAGGCATCAAAAGGAAGGAGGAGATTTGCCATATCTTTAATACAAATCACATCAGCACCTTTTTCTTCAAGGGTTGTAGCTAATTTTACAAAATAGTCTTCATTATGGAAAGGGCTCGTAGTATAGCTGATAGCGGCTTCGCAGATGCCACCATATTCTTTAACTGCTCTCATAGCACGTTCCATATTACGAATGTCATTAAGTGCATCAAAAATACGTACCACATCAATACCATTTTCTATAGATTTTCGGCAAAAAGCATCTACAACATCATCGGCATAATGTTTATAACCTAATATATTTTGTCCTCTTAAAAGCATTTGAAGTTTAGTATGAGGTAAATGAGCTTTTAATGTACGTAGTCTTTCCCAAGGATCTTCATTTAAAAAGCGCATACAGGCATCAAAAGTAGCACCCCCCCAGCATTCAAGTGACCAGTAGCCCATTTCATCAAGTAGTTTACAGGCAGGGAGCATCTCTTCAAGTTTCATACGGGTAGCGGCTTGAGATTGATGGGCATCTCTTAAAATTGTATCTGTTATATAGATTTGTTTCGTCATGTTTTATCCCTCCATTAACCAAATAAGGCAAGCAGTACACCTGCTGCAATAGCAGAACCGATAACACCAGCTACATTTGGACCCATAGCATGCATAAGTAGGAAATTGCCAGGATTTTCTTTTTGTCCTACGACTTGAGAGACCCTTGCCGCCATAGGAACAGCAGAAACACCTGCTGAACCAATAAGTGGATTAATTTTATCTTTAAGAAAGAGATTCATAAATTTGGCTAAGAGTACACCGCCAGCTGTACCAAGTGCAAAGGCTGCAACACCCATAATTAAAATCTTAATAGTAGATAGACTTAAAAATGTATCAGCTGTAGCTGTTGCACCAACACAAATACCTAAGAAAATAGTAACGGTATTAATCAGACCATTTTGAGCCGTTTGGCTTAACCGATCTACTACGCCGCATTCACGGAATAGGTTACCAAGCATGAGTGTGCCTACTAAAGGTGTAGCAGATGGAACAAGCAAGGCGACGAAGATGGTGACAACAAAAGGAAAAACGATTTTCTCGCGTTTAGAAACACGGCGTAGTTCATGCATTTGAATTTTACGTTCTTCTTTGGTAGTAAGCAGCTTCATAATAGGTGGTTGAATAACAGGGACTAAAGCCATATAAGAGTAGGCGGCAACAGCAATAGGGCCAAGAAGATGGGGTGCAAGGCGGGTCGTTGTATAGATCGCAGTAGGGCCATCAGCACCACCGATAATACCAATAGAACCTGCTTCAGCAGGAGTAAAGCCTAAATATCTAGCGCCAACAAAAGTGAGGAAGATGCCTAATTGAGCAGCTGCACCAAGAAGCAAACTTTTAGGATTGGCAAGTAGTGGACCAAAGTCAGTCATAGCACCAATGCCTAGGAAGATGAGGCAAGGATAAATACCTAGTTTAACACCTAGGTAGAGAAAGTCTAATAGACCAGGCATAATATCACCTTGTCCTCCAAATAAATCCCAATGAACTTTGCCACCTTCAAAAAGTGCCTCGTGGAACATTTCAGCTCCAGGCAAGTTGGTTAGTAACATACCAAAGGCGATAGGCAGAAGAAGAAGGGGTTCAAAGCCTTTTACAATAGCTAAGTAGGCAAGAAAACAGGCAATACCTAGCATAATTAAAGTTTGAGGATGATCAAGAATTAAGGAAAAGCCTGTCTGATTTAGAAAATTTATAACAGCGTCCATAGATTATGTACCTCCCGCATAGTCTTCTTTATTCTATTACACAAAGGAGGCTACCGGATTCAACAGTAGTTCCTTGGGTAACATGAATAGTCGTTACTTGGCCATCACAAGGAGAAAGAATTTCATTTTCCATTTTCATAGCTTCTAAAATCATAAGGACTTCACCTTTTTTTACAGGTTTGCCTGGTGTAATATGTAGGGATAAAATATTACCAGGCATAGGACTTTTAATAGGGTAAGAACGAGAAGTAGGAGTAGAAGTAGGAGTAGGGGATGGAATAGAATTTGGGGTAAGCATTACAGGAGTGTGACATTCTGTTTCATTGATGACTTCTAAAACAATTTCATAATCGGTTCCATTTACATTAACTTTATACTTTTTCATATTGCACTCACCTTTCTTAACTATAGCTTTGTTATGGAAATAATACGTATAGCAGAAATATCTTCACCTAAGTCCTCAGCAATGGCGCTCGATACAGCAGCTACAAATTCACCTCTATTAGGAATGGGAGAAGTGGATTTTGGCGCTGGTGTTTCAGAAGATATAACAGGTTTATGAGCTTCGCTTCTCATGCACAGAAAGCTCATAACTTGGCACAAAATAATAATGCAGGTTAAGCCAACAAATACAGTCCCAAGGCCCATAAGACAGACAAATACATTGGATGGCTCCATTAAAATAACCTCCTTAAATTTAATAAGTAAAAAGTTGGAAAATTCAATACAATAATAGACCACTTAAATGTACTTATCAATTCAAAAGGAGGTTTCTTAGCATAATCTTAACAAGGATCTTCTTCAATCATACGATATCCTATACCTATTTCAGTGAAAATATATTTAGGCTCAGCAGGATTCGTTTCCATTTTACGGCGAATATTAGCCATATTCACACGTAAAATACGATTATTGGTATCGGCATAAGGGCCCCAGATGTTTGTAATAATAGCATCATAAGTCATAACTTTACCAGCATTTTTCGCAAGGAGAGAAACGATTTTATATTCTACTTGAGTGAGATGAATTTCTTCGTCTTTAATCATAATAAGACGTCTATTAAAATCCATCTTAAGTTCGTTGTTACGAAAAGTATGAATGGTACTAGAAGAAAGATGTGTAGTTTGACTATGACGGAGAGCTGTACGTAGGCGTGCGAGAAGTTCTGCTGTTCCAAAAGGCTTCGTAATATAATCATCTGCACCTAAATCCAGTGCCTTAACCTTTTCCTTCTCTACATTACGAGCAGAAATAACAATAATAGGAGTATTAGACCAAGTACGAATTTGACGAATCACTTCTATACCATCTAAATCAGGTAGACCTAGGTCTAGTAAAATGAGGTCAGGGCATTGAGAAGTTATGAGGGAGAGACCTTCTGATGCAGAATAGCTTTTAAAAACTTTATAGTTTTGAGTTTGTAAGGTGGTTTCAATAAAATTACAAATGTTTTTTTCATCTTCAATTACTAATACAGAAAGTTTATAAGTCATTGGTTTCATTCCCCCTAGGTAATTTAAAAGTAAAACTTGCACCATCTTTATGATTTGATGCGAAGATCATACCTTCATGGGCTATAATAATGGTTTTGCAAATAGATAAGCCGATGCCCATGCCTTTATGTATATCAGAACCCGTTGTGTCCATATAGGAATTGCCATCAAATAGACTAGATAGTTTATTTTCGGGAATGCCAATTCCATGGTCAATAATATGAAAAGACACAAAATGATCATCATAATCTACAGAGCATTCAATAGGTTTAATACTATGAGAATGAATAATGGCATTCTCAAGAAGATTAATAATAACTTGTTCAATCAAGATAGCATCCATAGGAATCATGAGAAATTCATCAGGTACACTGACTTTAATATGAGCATTAGGCAACCTTTTTTTTAGACGAAATACAGCTTCTGAAACGACTTCTTCAATGGGTTCTAAAGAAGTTGTAACAGAGGCAGAATCATTATGTATACGCGTAACAGAAAGAAGATTTTCTACCATATTCAAAAGCCAGTTAGAATCTTCATAAATATGTTGGACTAGGTCTATTTGTTGGGTCTTAGATAAAGCTTCATGATTTTCAAGGTAGGTACTGCTAGAGCCGATAATACTGGTTAAAGGTGTACGGAGATCATGGGAAATGGCTCTAAGTAGATTGGCTCTCATCTTTTCTTTCTCTGCTTCAAGAAGAAGTTTCTCGCGTTCCGTAATAATACGCGCTTGATGTTTAAGATGTGTTGTCGTTGTGCTTGTAAGTAGAGAGATAGAAAGCATACCTAGAAAAGTAACTGGATAGCCAGTAAGTATAAAATTTAGCTCTAGATAAGGGTAGGTAAAGAGAAAATTGACGCAAACAACACCTACTAAAGAAGCTATAACACCAAACCAGTAGCCAGAAGTTAGCCTTGCAATTAAAACAATAGCAAGCATATAAATAATCCCAATGTTAGGAGAGTTTTTAGTAGCTATATGAAAAGAGAAAGCAAAAAAAGTGGCGATGATAAGGAGAGTAACAGTAATGCAACAATCTTTAAGAAAATCTTTTAAAGTCATATCTTTTAGCATGAGGACACCTCTAAAATTATAATGTTTTATTATACAATAGGAGTAAAAAAAGACCAATAGTCAAGTTGCTAAGAAGTCGTTAAGAAATACTAAGGCATATTGTATTAAGGAAAAGAAAATGATAGATGTAGTACTAGAAATAAAAATAAAAACAAAAATATAAAATGCTAAAGGATGGTAAGATGGGGAATTTAAACTTCATAAAAGAATTGTTTAAAGGTATTATAATAGGAATTGCTAATATTATTCCAGGTGTAAGCGGTGGGACACTCGCAGTATCTATGGGCATATATGATAAGATTATTTCAGCTGTAACACACTTGTTTAAGAAACCTAAAGAAAGCATACGTACTTTAATTCCATATGGGATAGGGGCAGTAGCAGGCATTATAGGTTTATCTTTTATTATAGAATGGCTTTTTCTTAATTATCCTTTGCCAACTAATCTATTTTTTATAGGTTTAATTTTAGGCTCAGTGCCTATGCTCTATAAAAATGTAAAAAATAAGAAAATCAATATAAGATATATTATAGCTTTTGTCGTGATGTTTGTCCTTGTAGTAGGCCTAAGTTTAGTAAATGGGGATCAAAACATACAGGTAGATTTAGAACGTAGCCTTATAGGTTCTATCAAAATGTTTGTAGTAGGTATCATAGCATCAGCAACTATGGTGATTCCTGGAGTAAGTGGATCTATGGTTTTAACCATTATGGGGTATTATTTACCTATTATTGAAACGATTAATCAGGTGATTAAGCATTTAGTGAAACTTAATTTTGTAGCATGTATACAATCAGCTATTATGCTTATTCCCTTTGCTATAGGAGTAGGCTTAGGTATATTTCTAATAGCCAAGCTTATAGAATTTCTTTTCCAAAAGGCCAAAACACTTGTCTACTGGGCCATTTTAGGTCTGGTTATAAGTTCTCCAGTAGCTATTTTAATTGTAGCCCAGATAGAGCAGGTATCCATACTAAGTTTAGTCATAGGATGTACTTGTCTGATGGTTGGGTTAAAGGTTGCTACTATGCTATCAGAATAAATTAAAGAAGCCTTAGCAAGGCTAGAGAGGTCTCTAGCTTGCTAAGGCTTTTGTGTGTAATAGAAAAGGCTTGATTAGTTAAAGTTCAGTCATTTGAATACCTAGTTTTTTCTCATACTCTTTAACTGTTGCTAAATCTTTTGGGGTTAAGATAGCAATGGAAGTTCCTTTATTATGACCACGTGCACTACGACCAGCACGATGTAAATAGTCATGAGCACTTGGAGGAAGGTCCATGCTAAAGACGTGACTAATATTTGGAATATCTAGACCACGTGCAGAAAGATCAGAAGAAACAAGGACATTTAACTTACCACTTCTAAATTGGTCAAGTGTTTGTTTACGTTGTTCTTTCGTTTGACTTCCGTAAAGGCCACCAACCTTTTTATCATGGAAAGCAAGTTTATTTACGGCAACTTCCACTTCATGGTTATTATTAAGGAAAACAAGAGACTTTGTTGGATTCTGAGTTGTAAGCATTTTACGAAGGGTCTCTAGTTTTTTACGAAACTCTACTACTGTATAAAGATGTGTAATGTTTGGATTTAAAATAGTTTCTTCGCAAGCATTGAGTCTTACGGGTTCTTTCAGTAAGCTTTCAGCTGTTTTAAGTGTAAAGTCATTAATCGTTGCAGAAAATAGCATAATCTGCGTATCACGCATAACGGTTTTTAAAATATCTTTAATAGGATGACTTTGATTTTTATCTAGAAGGTTATCTGCTTCATCTAAAACAATCGTTTTAATGGTATGAGCAGTAATCTTTTTCTTTTTCATAAGGTCTAGGATACGACCTGTTGAGCCTACAATAATATGAGGTTTATTTTTCTTGAGTTTTTCAATCTGCTTTTCAATATTCATGCCCCCCATAATAGTAAGGCTTGTTACAGCTTTACTACTATTTTCAGCAAGAAGACGAATTTGCTCTTGAATTTGAACAACAAGCTCGTGGGTAGGTGCTAAAATAAGTGCTTGTGTTTGACGCTGCTTTGTATCCACCTTTGTAAAGAGTGGTAGTAAGAAAGCTAAAGTTTTACCGCTTCCTGTGTGGGCCTGGGCAATAAGATCTTTACCTTCAAGTGCAGTAGGGATAACAAGCGATTGAATAGGCATAGGCTCTGTGATATTTTGTTTAGCCAAGCCTTCTATAAGGGATGGGTCTAAGCCAAGAGTTGAAAATGTATTTTCCATAGTAATACTCCTAATGTCATTAATTTTACTAAATCTTATTATACACATAATACCGAGGATGTACTAGAAAAAACAAGGTCTACTCAAAAACTCTTTGAAGCAAAGTTAAGTAAATATATACTTTTTCTTTATTTAAAGAAAAGTAAATTTTAGTTTGCTCTTTCTCAAACGTAAGAAGATTTAGATTGAGGAGAGTAGATACATGATGAGAAATAGTTGCGTTGCTAATTTGAAGCTTTTCGGCTAACTGGCTGGCATAGAGTTTTTCATATTTTAGAAGTTTTAAAATTTCAAGTTTACTAGGGTCGGATATGGCTTTTAAAAAAGGCGCTAGATTCTTCTCATCCATAAAGACATCATTTTTAAGACGTATTATTTCAAATAAATAAATACCTAGAAACATATGGTCATATGAACCTCTGCCAAGGAAATTTTCTAGAGTAAGATTATTAAAACCATTAAAAGTAGGATAAATTTTAAGTTTATCGGATTTAAGCGTTATACCAAACTCTTTTTCAAAGAAATAAAGGCCATGCTCAGTTAGATTTCTTTTAAAATCTTCTACAAAATCTGTAACAGTTACCTGCATTTCTCTAAAGAAAGGTTCCATAATGGATAGTGTATCAAGAAGGATGGTATGTAATTCTTGAAGTAAATCCTCAAAATGATAATAAAGCAGAAGTAAATGATATTTATGTTCATAAGAAAGATCTTTGACTTTTTCAATACAGTTAAAAAGATCTTTTTCAGTTTTAATCATGTCATATTCGGGGTTATTCTTATCAATAATATTTTCATCTAGCCCAACACTTAACACACAGCCTTTTAAAAACTCAAAACGTTCTTCAGAAGAAAAAGCTTTAAAGTTGGCAAGTTGGTCATTAAAAGAAGTATCTAAGGTAGAGGCAAAAAGTAGAGAAGCCAGAGAAGTATGAGGGTCTTCCCACGTTTTAAAAAAGAAGTTTAAGCGATCTAAGTTTGAGCTTATGTGTTCTTTTACAGAGTTATAAACTTTAATAGGGGTATCAAGTTTCATGGCAACTTGGGTTGCTGCTGGAGTAGAGCATTTAAGTAAATTTTCTTGTTGCTCTTTAGGATTATTGTCATTGATAATATTGCCTAAAAGAAGAAAAGCTTCTAGTAAAGGCGTGGTATTTTCAGTAAGGATGTAATTCAATTAAGTCACCTCTTATAGTTTTTTTAATGTTTGGTTAAAGTACATTACAATTAAGAGTATCATACCACTGATACCTGTTAAGAGGAAGATTTGGCTTATATTTAAAAACTTTGCTATAAGAGCGAAGAAGAAAGAGGCAATAGGCGTAGCAAGCATAACCATACTATTAAATAAGCCACCTATACGAGCTAGATAATTTTCTTCTACATGTTCCATGAAAGATACATTAGCTGCAATATTAAGAAGAGCAAGTGAACAGCCACTAAGGAAGAATGTTAAGAAGAGCATAATCCAGATGACAGTAGGTATAAAATGAGGTCCATTTAAAGATAGAGCTATAAGAAGAACCATAAGGACTCCCCAAGAGCCCAGAAAAAGCTTGTAGCGGGGAATATGTTTACTCATTTTAGGATAAAGATAAGAAGTTAGTGCCATACCTAAGGAAAAGGCAATGCTAGAAACAGAAAGTGCAATGGCTGCAAGCCCTAAAGTATCATTAATATAGACAGCTTGGAAAGAGCCTATAGGAAATACAACCACATTCATTAAGCTTCCTAATAGGCAGATGACTAAAACAAGTTTATGACTTTTGAAATAATGAAGGCCTCCTTTGAGATCTATCACATAGTTTTTGAAACTCAGTTCCATTTTTTCAGATGAGGTTGATTGCTTAAGGTTAAGAAAACTTAGGATGATACCAGAAATGATAAAGGTAGTAGCATCAATCATAATAGCACCACCAGTACCTATGAGGCCTATAATAAATCCAGCAGCAGCCATACCTATAATTTGAGCGATTTGGGAAATAGATTGATTAAGAGAGGTTGCAAGAGTATATTTTTCTTTAGAAATAATTTTAGGGTAGACTGCCATACCAGCAGGCATTCTGAAAGCTTCAAGTGTAGAATTAAGGAATGTAAAAATGAGAAGAATCCAAGCTGTAAGATCACCCATTATAAGGAAGAGTGCTGTTAAAAAGACAATAAGACCACGTCCAAGATCAGTCAGAACCATAAGTTTTTTCTGGTTGATACGTTCAACCAAAGCACCGACTAAAGGTTGAAAGAGAATAGTTGGGATAGCATTTACACCCATAATGATAGCGAGCCAAGAAGCAGAATTTGTAATTTCATACGCCATCCAGCTATAAGCAATAGCATCGATAGAATCACCTAGTCTGCTAATGGTATTAGCAACAAAGAGTTTCCAATATTCTTTTTCTGTTTTTAGATCTTTGTAAGAACTATAGATGTTCATATAAATCCTCCTTTAGATAGTCGTCTAAAATATAATAAAATAATAATCTGAATTTATATGAAAGTCAAATATAAATTTAGATCATTATATAAGAATATTTAAGTAAGAAAATTAAATACGTTATAGAAGATATGTATTAATCTTTGTGAGTTTAAGAATTTAGCCAAAAATATGTAGATTATGTAGGGGATTATGTATAATAGTGTATGTATATATCTAAAATAGGGGGATATAAGGGTGGCGACACAGATGCAAAAGATAGAAAAGCACTTTTCTGAATTTCTATCAAGTAAACACAAAAGTAAGATGATAACCATTAAATCAGATAAGGTTAGGTGGGTACTTGAATATGAATATGATTTTGTAGATGAATGGGAAACGACGGGATGGATTTTATATAAACCTTTCTTTAGAAATTCATCTAGATTGTACATGTTTAAGGGAAAACCCTATGAGCCAAAGTCTTTCAAGAGAATAAGATGGTTTCAGTGGATGAAACGCTTTCAGTATTGGATGATTGAGAGAGAAAATCAGCCAGATTGGGCTATGCGAAATAAGGTGGAGTGGCATATAGCTATGGGATGGATTAAGATTGCTATTATAGTAGCATTTATTAGTATGCTTGTATTAATGCCAGCACTTATTGCTAAACTTACAGATAAGGAAGTGTCCCAAACAGAATCTGCTCAGATAACACAGGAAATAGAAGAAGAACAAGAAAAAGCTACTCAAGAATGAGTAGCTTTTTGTCTAAGGTGACGATAAGATTTCTGGAAAAGATATCTAGTGTATAAGAGTGTAATTATTTCACTGAAAAATACAGTTAACCAAATACCTGCATCACCAAGGAATTGAGGTAGAATCAGAATACCAATAAAGATTAAGATAATACCACGTAGGAGAGAAATAAGTGCTGAAGTTTTAGCATCCTCTAAGGCAGTAAAGTAAGCAGAACCTAAAATGTTAATACCATTAACAAGGAAAGCTAAAGAGTAAAGTTTAGTGGCCCATACAGTCATTTCAATAAGTTCCGGGTCTCCTGGAGCAAAGAGTAGAATAAGAGGTTTACCAAAGATAAACATACCTAGTGTGCAGATAATCCCTAGTGTAGCCATAACTTTAAGGGCGAGATTGTTAAGGGAAATGACACGTTCTTTGTGACCTGCACCATAATTATAGCCTGTAATAGGAGCAATACCTGTTGCGACACCTAATAGAACAGCAATGATGAGTGAAGTCACATAACTAATAATGGAAAAGGCAGATACGCCTTTTTCACCAATACGCATAAGGAGAACAATATTGAAGATATAAGTTGAAAAAGCTACAGCAACTTCTGTTAAGGCTTCAGATGAACCGTTATAGAAGAAACGGCCTATTTTTCTAAAATCTAATTTACAAGTTGTAAAGTGAAGCGTACTTTTGCGTGGCAAATAGGCAACAAAACCTACAATAAAGGCAATCATAAAGGCAAGTCCAGAAGCCAGTGCTGCTCCAAATACGCCCATGCCCCATACCACAACAAGTAGATAGTCAAAAATAATATTAAGCACTGAGCCAATGACCGTACATACCATAGAATAGGTTGGTTTACCCATACTACGGATGCCACCTGATAAGAGACCACTTCCGGTAAATACAGGTGTAAAAATACAAAGTACAGCTAAGTAACGTTTAACCATTGGCATAAGCTCTAGTGTAGCACCTAATGCCTTGCAGATAGGTTCTATAAAAATCAGTGTAAGAATACACACTGTAGTAGATAAAATCATTAAAGTATAGAAAGCTAAGCTAAACGTTTGACGTGCCTTAGCTATATTACCTTGTCCTAATTCAATAGCGACGATTGTATTAGCACCTGAAGAAACCATAATGCTAACAGCCATAGCAATACTGAAAAATGGCATGGCAATATTGATGGCAGCAAGGCCATTAGCACCGACAACTTGCCCTACGAAAATACCATCAATAACAATATAAATAGAGAAGAAAAGCATCCCTATAATGCTTGGAATAGAATATTTAATGAAAAGCTTGCCCAGTTTTTCTTGGCCAAGCTCTAATGTATGATCCATATTTTATAACCCCCTTTAAGTTCAAGTAATAGTGAGATCATTATCGAGCATAAACCTTGGAGTAACTCTAAGGCTACTAGCATTTAATACCTTAGAGCTTTTACAGGAATAAAAAGTTCATAATAATCACAAGGTGTACTTTCTTGATGGTCGAAAGCAAGGTAATGGGTAAGGAGAGTATGCACACAAAGTGTAGAGTTAAAAGAATGATAGCGTTGAAGTTTATCCAAGTCGAGTATATCACGTAGTGTATATAAATCAAAGTAGCACTGATTAAAGAATGTATCTTGACTGAGGCGAAAATCATTTTTTATATTTTTAAACGGCATACAAAACTTATACGAATAGGACAAGAAAGGTATGTACTTATCTTAATTAAGATAGCATGACTCTCTAGCATTATTCAAGGAGTATGATATAATGACCATGTTAAATAAGCATTGCATCTTAATAAAAGAGCGATAGCAGGAGGAATGAGATGAAAAAGTCGAAAAATACAAAATTTATAACGTTAATGGGAGTACTATTGGCTATAGAAATTATAATGGCATTTACTCCTCTGGGATTTGTACCTTTAGGATTTACTAAGGCAACAACCATACATATTCCGGTTGTTATAGGCGCAATTTTCTTAGGACCTTTAGCAGGGATTATATTAGGAGGGGCATTTGGAATATTATCGATTATTATTAATACGGTAAGTCCTGCGCTTACATCTTTTGTATTTTCACCTTTTATTACAATAGGAGGTGCACAAGGTAATATATGGAGTTTAGTAATTGCACTTGTACCACGTATGTTGATAGGAATTGTAGCTTATTACAGCTATAAGTGGGTTAGTAAGATAGATAAAACAAAAGTTATTGCTTATGCTACAGCGGGTGTTGTAGGATCTCTTACCAATACTGTGTTAGTCATGAGCGGTATTTATATATTTTTTGGGCAGCAATATGCCGCAGCTAAAGAAGTTACTTTTGAAGCCCTGTTTGGAGTAATTATGGGGATTATAGGCATTAATGGCATACCAGAAGCAATTGTAGCGGCAATTATAGTTGCTCTAGTTTGTAAAGTACTAAAGAGTGTCTTTAAAGAAAAATTATATTAAAGAGAGGGAGACATATGAAAAAACATGTTTTGATAGGTGTGACAGGTGGTATAGCTGTCTATAAACTACTAGATGTAGCAAGCAAATTGAGAAAGTTAGGGTATGAGATTAATACAATTATGACAGAAAATGCATGTGAATTTGTAAAGCCCCTTTCATTTGAGACTATTACAAATAACTATGTTGTAACAGATACTTTTGCAAGACCGCATAAGTGGGAAGTAGAACATATAGCTTTGGCAAAAAAGACTGATTTGATGCTTATTGCTCCAGCAACTGCTAATGTAATTGGAAAAATAGCAAATGGTATAGCTGATGATATGCTTACAACTACTGTTATGGCAGTAAAAGGGCCTGTTGTGATTGCACCAGCTATGAATACAGCTATGTATGAAAATCCAATTGTTCAGGAAAATATAGCGTACTTAAAATCTAAAGGGTATTTGTTTATAGAGCCTGACTCTGGATGGCTTGCTTGTGGTGATATAGGAAGTGGTAAACTGCCTACTCCTGATACAATTGTATCTTATGTAACAAAAGAGCTTGAAGGAGAAAGAGATCTTGAGGGAAAGCATCTGCTATTAACAGCAGGACCTACAATTGAAGCTATAGATCCTATGCGCTATATTACGAATCATTCTTCAGGGAAAATGGGATATGCAATTGCTACTGAGGCAGTCAAAAGAGGTGCAGAGGTTATTCTTGTTTCTGGACCTACCCAGTTAGAGTGCCCAAAAGGGGTAAAGCGTATCGATGTTAAAAGTGCAAGAGATATGTATAAGGTAGTAGACGAGCATTTTGAATGGGCAGATGCAGTTATTAAAACTGCGGCTGTAGCAGACTATAGACCTGAGAATGAGAGTGCCCATAAAATTAAGAAAAATGGTAAGGAATTAGTTTTAAATTTAGTGCCTAACCCAGATATTTTAAAAAGTTTAGGAGAGAAGAAGAAGCATCAAGTATTAGTAGGTTTTGCGGCAGAGACAGAGCATGTGGTGGAATATGCTAAAAATAAAATACAAAACAAAAACCTAGATTTTATAGTAGCTAATAACATTGCTCAATCTGGAGCAGGTTTTAAAGGTGATACAAATATTGCTACAATTATTAAATCTAATGGAGAAATAATAGAATATCCACAGATGACGAAAAATGAGTTAGGGGATATTATACTTGACCAAGTTAAGACTTATTTAAGTGAGGTAGAATAATGTTATTGACAATAGATATAGGTAATACAAATGTTGTGATGGGTGTAATGAAAGACATGGAGTTAGTAGTCAGTTTTAGAATGACAACACAAATCCCACGAACATCAGATGAATATGGTATTACTATGGTGGAAATGTTAAGAAATAAGGGGATTGATGTTAAGGATATAAAAGATGTAATTATCTCTTCTGTAGTACCTAATATCATGCATTCCATTACAAATAGTATAAAAAAATATTTAAATAAGAAGCCCTTTATAGTAGGACCTGGAATTAAGACAGGATTAGCAGTAAGAACAGATAATCCTAAATTAGTAGGTGCAGACCGTATTGTAAATTGTGTAGCTGCCTATGAGTTACATGGAGGGCCTTGTATGACAATTGATTTTGGTACATCTACAACTTATGATATTGTCAATGAAAAAGGTGAGTTTATTGGTGGCTTAATTACACCTGGGATTAGAATTAGTGCAGATGCGATGTGGCAAAGAGCTGCTCAATTGCCTCATATGGAGATTAAGAGGCCCAAAAGTATATTAGATTGCAAGAATACAATTTCGAGTATGCAAGCAGGGCTTGTATATGGATATATTGGACAAGTTGAGTATATTGTAAATAAAGTAAAAGAAGAGATGAACGCTCCGCATATGAAAATTATTGCAACAGGGGGATTAGCTAGAATTATTCAAGATGGGACACAGGTCATTGATGAATATGATGGTTTACTCACACTAAAAGGTTTAGTCCTTATTTATGAAAAAAATAAAGCATTAGGCTAAAGATAGCGTATGATCTATATAAAGTATAAAGATTTATAGTAGTTGGTCAATTAGAAGCACCTTGCAAAACTTAAATAAGTTTTGCAAGGTGCTTTGTTTTGTTTAAAAAGTAAAGCTATTAAGTGGTGTTTTAATAAAAGTGATAATTATTATTAAAAAACATATTGACAGTGATTATCATTTACATGTATACTCTGTAAGTGAAAAGAATTATCATTAAAATTAATCAACATACATATATGGAGAGAGCAGATGAAACGACTATTACTTATTATACTTATGATTATCTTATCTGTTATGTCCCTCTTTATTGGGGCTAAGGAGATAACAGTAATGGATATACTTTCAGGCAATGAAGCTGCAATAGAACTTTTCGTGATTAGTCGTATGCCACGTCTTATCAGCTTACTGATGGCGGGGATAGGGATGAGTATTAGCGGACTTATTATGCAGCAGCTTAGCCGTAATAAATTCGTATCCCCAACGACAGGTGCCACAATAGATGCTGCACAGCTTGGTGTTGTAATTGGGATGGTTTTATTCCCAGGAGCAAGTATTATGCTTAAAACAAGTGTTGCCTTTATCTTTGCACTAGCAGGAACTATAGCCTTTATGATGGTTATCCGAAAAATCACCTTCAAGAACGTTGTATTTGTACCACTTGTAGGGATTATGTTTGGAAATATTATAGGTTCTATTACAACTTTTATCGCTTATAAGTATGACATTATGCAAAATGTAAGTGCTTGGATGCAAGGGGATTTTTCTATGATTTTAAAAGGAAATTATGAAATGCTTTATCTTTGTATTCCTCTTGTAGTGATTGCATTTATTTATGCAAATCATTTTAACATTGCAGGGATGGGTGAGGATTTTGCAACAAACCTCGGTATCAATTACAATCGTATCCTTTATATGGGTCTAGCAGTTGTAGCACTGGTTACTGTAAGTGTGGTTATTACAGTTGGAAGTATTCCATTTATTGGGCTGATCGTACCGAATATCGTTTCCCTTTATAAAGGTGATCGTATTAAAGGAACACTTATTGATACAGCACTTATTGGGTCTGTATTCCTTCTAGCATGTGATATATTTGGACGTATTGTCATCTTCCCTTATGAGATTTCAATTGGCCTTACTGTAGGTGTAGTAGGAAGTATCATCTTTTTATATCTCATTTTAAGGAGGGAAAAACATGCAAAATAAACGCCGTCTGGCCTTACTTACAGCCTTACTTGCAGTAGGAATAATTTTATTCTTATTTGTAGGGGTAGAGTGGAGTTATATAGATTATGCTATGGGAAACCGTATCCCTAAGATTTTTGCAATGCTCCTTACAGCTTTTTGTATAGGAAGTTCATCTGTTATTTTTCAAACCATTACAAATAACCACATATTAACACCAAGTGTGTTAGGATTAGATTCTTTATATGTTTTAGTTCAGACATTTATTGTGTTTGTACTAGGAAGTACTAGCCCACTGATTACTAACCAGAATTATAACTTTATCATTGCACTTGGTATTATGGTTGTGTGTTCAGTAGCGCTTTATAAGGTGCTCTTTGAAAGGGGAAAAGGGGATATTGTTTTCCTACTTCTTGTAGGGATGATTTTTGGAACATTATTCTCAAGCTTATCATCCTTTATGCAAAGGGTTATTGATCCAAATGAATTTTTAGCACTGCAAAATAACTTATTTGCAAGTTTCAATAATATTAATACGAGTATTTTAATTTTAGCAGTTATCCTTATCTTACTTATTATACCTTTTGTATGGGATGAGCTTACTGTACTCGATGTTATTGCACTTGGTCGTGACCATGCTATTAACTTAGGTGTAGATTATGATAGGGTCGTGAAAAAGCTTATTATTGTTGTAACCATTCTTGTATCTATTTCAACAGCATTAGTTGGACCAATCACATTCTTAGGTTTATTAGTTGTAAACTTATCACGACAAATTTTAAAAACGTACAAACATACGTATTTAATTTCAGCAGCTATTTTACTAGGCGGACTGACTTTAATATACGGACAGCTTATTGTAGAACAAGTACTTAACTTTAGTACAACGCTTAGTGTAGTTGTAAACCTTATTGGTGGCGTTTACTTTATTTACTTGCTCTTAAAGGAGAGTAGACAATAATGAAGATTACAAATCTATTTAAGAAATATGGAAATAAAAATGTTGTAGAAGATGTATCTTTAGAAATTCCAAAAGGAAAAGTAACTTCTTTTATAGGGCCTAATGGAGCAGGTAAAAGTACAGTACTTGGTATGATTACAAGATTGGTCCAAAGAGACTCTGGTGAAGTTACACTAGAAGGCAAAAAATTAGAAGAGTGGAAAAGTAATGAGTTAGCGAAGAAGCTTGCTATCTTAAAGCAGTCTAACCATATGTCACTTAAGCTTACAATTAAAGAGCTTGTAGGATTTGGTCGTTTTCCACATTCACAAGGCCGTTTAACACCAGAAGATGAAAAGCATATCCAGGAAGCTATTGATTATATGGAGCTTACAGATATGCAAGATAAATACTTAGATGAGCTAAGTGGTGGTCAAAGACAACGTGCGTACATAGCCATGGTTATTGCTCAAGATACAGAATATGTACTTCTTGATGAGCCACTTAATAATCTAGATATGCATCACTCTGTGAAGATGATGCAGGTTATCCGTAAGCTCTCAGAAGAGCTTGGCAAAACAGTTATTATTGTTATGCATGATATTAACTTTGCTTCTTGCTACTCAGATCATATCATTGCTTTTAAAAATGGTAAGGTAGCTAAAGCAGGACCAACAAAGGAAATTATTAAAAAAGAAGTCTTAGAAGAAATTTATGAAATGCCATTTTGCATTCATCGCTTAAATAACCAAAATATTTGTGTATATTACTAAAAGAAAATTAAAATAGAAAGTAAAGGGAGAGAAAATCATGAATAAAAAAGTAGGTATGATTATTGGCGCAATCATTCTTGTACTGATTGCAGGTGTATTTATCTTTAAAGGTATGTCAAAACCAGAAGCTACAGAAGAAGTAGTAGAAAATGAAACAATGACTGTAACACACACACTTGGTGAAACAGTTGTACCAAAAAATCCATCTAAAGTAGTTGTATTTGAACTTGGTGTATTAGATGCTATGCAAGAATTAGGTTTAGCTGATAGAGTTGTAGCAGCTCCAAAATCAAGTTTAACAGGTTATCTTGAAACACTAGATCGTGATGATTTAGTAGATGTAGGTTCAGTAAAAGAACCAGACTTTGAAAAAATCTATGGTACTAAGCCAGACCTTATCATCATTGGCGGAAGACAAGCAGATATGTATGATAAATTTACAGAAATCGCTCCAACTATTTCAATGGCAATTGACAACAATGACTATACAGCATCATTTAAATCAAATATGGCTCTTCTTGGAGAAATGTTTGGTGTAGAAGAACAAGTAAATACTCAGGTAGCGGAAATTGAAAAAGAAATACAAGCTATTAAAGAAAAAGTAGAAGCAGAAGGCTATAATGCTTTAATTACACTTATTAATGATGGTTCAGTAAGTGCTTATGGTAATAACTCACGTTTCTCATTTATCAATGACTTAGGCTTCACAAATATTGATGAAACATTGGAACAAACAACACATGGACAAAGTGTATCATTTGAATACATTGTAGAGAAAAATCCACAGTTCATATTCGTTTTAGATAGAGGCTCTATGATGGGAGATGCAGTACCAGCAAAAGAAATTTTAGAAAACGAGTTAGTTAAAACAACAGATGCATACAAAAATGGTAACATTGTATACCTTAGCCAACAGCCATGGTACTTATCAGGTGGTGGTTTAACAGCAACACGTATAATGATGGAAGATATCGCAAACGCTATTAAGTAAATATAATTTAAACGATTATGTTAAGATTGTGTAATTACAAATTTATGGTATAATAAACCGTAGACAAGCACAAAATACCTTTTGAAGGGGAGTAGCTACACAATTTGTGATAATTAATCGTCATGACGGTGCTAGGGGCACTCGGTTAATTAACAAGATTTATCTTGATGCAAGACCTTCAGAATAATAAGGGGGAATATTAGAATCCCCCTTTTATTCTGAAGGTTTTTTATGTGCTATTGACTTCAAAAAATAAAGGGAGGAAATGAATATGGATTATATTTTGTTATTAATTGGTTTTGTCTTACTTATTAAAGGTGCCGACTTCTTTGTAGATGGCGCATCATCCATTGCTAAGGCACTTAAGGTACCAGCACTTATCATTGGTCTGACAATTGTTGCATTCGGCACAAGTGCACCAGAGCTTGCTGTAAGTGTAAGTTCTGCTATGAAAGGACAAAATGGTATTGCTGTAGGAAATGTAGTAGGTTCAAATATCTTCAACTTACTTATGGTAGTCGGTTCCGCTGCTATAATTTATCCTTTAGCTGTTAAAAAGTCTGTACTTGTTAAAGAATTTCCATTTACACTGTTATCAGGTGTAGCACTCTTTATTATGGTTCAAGACATAGCCCTTGATAGTGGGAATGTTAATATGTTATCTCGTATAGATGGGATTATGCTTTTATTATTCTTCGGCATTTTTATGTACTACTTAATTGAAGTAGCATTAAAAGCTAGAGCTAATGGTGAGGAAGAAGAAATAGAAGGTATGCCGCTTGGTAAGAGTATTTTATTTGCAATAGGTGGTATCGTTGGTATTGTAATTGGTGGGGATATGGTAGTAAACAGTGCTTCAAGCATTGCACGTGCATGGGGGATGAGTGAAACCCTTGTTGGTCTTACAATTATTGCCATTGGTACATCACTTCCAGAACTTGTAACTTCTATTGTGGCTGCTAGAAAAGGTGAGAGTGATATTGCATTAGGTAATGTTATTGGTTCATGTATCTTTAATGTATTTCTTATCCTAGGTGTATCTTCAGTAATTAATCCAATTGAGATGGCAGGTCCAATTTTTACTGATATTTTAATTATGATTATTGTAACTATCGCTACTTACTTCTTTGCAATTAATAAAAAGATTACCCGTGTTGAAGGTGGTCTTCTTGTAGGAAGTTATGTTATTTATATGGCTTATATTATAATGAGATAGTAGATTAGGTAAATTAAAAAGTCCTACAGTTTTGATACTAAGACTGTAGGGCTTTTATTGATACTAGAATATGAATTATAATAAAAATAAAAAATAGATTTGAGGAAGATAATATGGCAAATTTACAGAAAATAAGAGATGGCAAACGTACTTATGCCATAACACCACATATTCCAGGAGGTTTTATTACACCTGATCAGTTAATTAGAATAGGTGAAGTCACTAAAAAATATAAAGGTGTACTAAAACTTACATCAGGACAGCGCATCCTAATTACGAACTTACAAGCAGAAGATATACCATATATATGGGAAGAACTTGGAATGGAGCCTGCTGTACGAGAGCAGAATTCTATTAAAAATGTAGAAATGTGTCCAGCGGCTTTTTGTAAGCGCTCAAAAGTTAATTCAATAAGCATTGGAATGAAGCTGTCTAGAAAATACCAGTGGGAAGAGATGCCTTGCAGGACTAAGATTGGGGTAGCAGGATGCCTAAATGCATGCGGGAGTGTCTATAGTAAAGATATTGGTGTTATAGGAGATAAGGAAGGCTATAAGATTATAGCAGGGGGCTCAGCAGGATATCATCCTAGAATGGCAGATACATTAGTTACAGGCCTTACTGAAAAAGAAGCCTTAGAGTATGTTGATAAATTAATAAAAGTATATAAAGAAAAAGCAGATCCAGGAGAGAAATTAGGTTTCTTTATTGACCGCATAGGACTAGGTCATTTTATTAGACTTATTCAAGAAGCCTAATGATCTTCAAATAAAAATAGGTAAAGATTTAAGTGTGATGTGATATGGAATAATATATTCCTATAGAAGATTATTTATATAAGAAGTGAAACCCACAGAAGAATGCATTGTTATAAAGTGTCCTTTTGTGGGTTTATTATTTTATTTAGTTAAATTCATTACTGTATAAAGGTTTTTATTGAGGTTTAGAATCAGCTGCTATAGAACTCGCTTCAGAACTCTGCGGTTGTGGACCACGAAGAATAACTGCACGTTGAGGTTTATAGGTACTCGTATTAATTTTGTCTTTTTTAATAAGTTCGCCATTTTTATAGTAAAGTTTGTAGAGTACGATTTTGTGTCCTTCTTTAGCATGAGATTTGATGATTTCTTTGCCTGGTGGCAAAGTAGGATCATCTTTATAGAGTGGCTCTGGTGCCTCTAATGTCTCAATAAGCTCTGATTCAAATTGAGCTGTATAATCTGGTTTAAAGTCTTTGTGACCATATAGGTTAACGAAGACTTTATTATCTTCAATATAGCTTTCTACATAGAGAGGATAACCAGAGTTGTTAATAAATTGGAAATCCACACTATTTGTAGCATAGGTTGCATCTCGGCCTAGTGGTGTATAGGATACTGGGAGAGAATGATTGCGGCGCATGTATATATCTAGATCTGTCATGATGACTGCATTATAAAGGGTCGAAGATACTTGGCAGATACCTCCGCCAATGCCATCTACAAATTCACCACCGGTAATAACTTTGGCATTTTTATAGCCTGCATCAATAGTAATAGGTTCTAATTGTTTAGAAAACATAAACTTTTCCCCAGGTTGGAGGGTTGTATTAATCTTCTGGGCTGCAAGTGTAATATTCGTATTACGATCAGGACTATCTGTTGTAAAGGTCGTGTAGAAACTAGCAAGAGGTGTTTTATAATCTTGGAGAATATCTGAAGTATATTCTGGTTCTAATGTAATAAGTGGAAGCTATATGGTGCCTTCTTCACTTTGTGCTACTAGTTCTTGAATTTGAGTCACTGCAAAGTCAAGATCGGCTTTATAGCCCGGTACTTCAGGAGTAATCTCGAAACTTCTTGGGTGTTTCTTAATCTCAGCATTAACTGGAGCTTTGTAGAAGGGCTCAAGATAAGATTCTACGCGTTCTTGTAAATTGGAAGAGTCTAGATTTGGGGTAAGTGTAAAATGGAGCGGTTCAACCGATGGATTTTTAAGGGATTTATAGCGCTCAAAAAGGTTACCTTCGTGTCCAATTTGTATAGCCTCAGATAAAATTTCATCTAGGTTATAGGTTACACCTAATTCTTTGTATGTAATATCTACTGTAGAAGTGGTATTTTCAGTAGTAAGTGTAATAGTTTTGCTATCAAGCGTGGATATAAGTTTTTTGCTCAGATATTCGCTAGCTTCTTCTGGGGTCATGCCACCTATGTCAAAATGATTAACCCATATATTATGAGCTAGTACAGTATCGTATGCTTTTACTTGATTGTATACGCTCATGATATAGATGATAGGGATAAGTAATAAAATAGGGATAATGAATTTATATTTTCGGTGTTTATTTTTCGTCATATCAATCTCCTTTGCTGTTTACATAATTATAAACAGAGATGTAAGGGAGTGTCAAAGATGAAATTTATAATATAAGCATTTAAAGGAAAATATAGATTTTATTAATGACAAGTAAATTTGTCATTGACAAGTAAAGTTGTCATGAATTATACTTGAGATATGACAACTTTACTTGTCAAACAGGAGGTGAGTTAGATGACACTTTATAATCATGTGAAACAGGCAAGAGAAGAACTGGCTATAAGTCAGACAGAATTAGGTAAGAGATGTGGTGTTTCAAGGCAGACTATCAGTAGCATTGAACGTGGAGATTATCATCCTTCTATTGTATTAGTCATTAAGCTTGCTCAGATATTTAATAAATCAATAGAAGAATTATTTTGGTTAGAGGAGGACGGAAATGAAAAGTTATAACTGGAAAAAAGGTATTTTAATTTTTATCATTTGTGGTTTTATAGGAGCGATAGTAGGGAGTTTAATCAGTAGAATAGAATCAGCTGATAGCTTACATAATATTGTAAATGTGTTAGAAGCTTTAGCACCTAGCTTATTTATAGTTGCACTTATTACAGGGATTGCAGGTATAGGAGGATATTTTTACTTTAGCATGCAGCTTAAAAAAGATGGATATTGTGAGGAAGAAGGCTCATTTTATGAAAAATATGAAAAAGTAATGGGTATAACCTTAATGTGTTGCACTCTATGTGCGGTGATCAACTTTACAGCATTAGGTGTCAATTTATTTGAACTTACAATACCTGTTTCAATGCTTTTTATGCTTAACGTATGTATAGCTTTTTTAGGAGAGGTTGGACATATCTCTTTGGTTAAGAAGGTAAGACCAGAACTAAATGCAGATCCTTTAGATCCGAAATTCCATGAGCATTACTTTGACAGGTTAGATGAATGTGAAAAGTATAAAACAGGAAAAGCAAGCTTTAATACACTTTCAGCTATGATACCGCTGTATGTATTCCTATTTATCGCTTGTTATCTATTAAGTACAGTATTTGAAATTAGCCCTGCTATTTATTTTCCAATTGGAATTATTTGGGGAGCACAGACGATTTTAATGACTTATTATGCAAATAAAAAACCTAGAGCGTAAAGGGCTAGCTCTTTCTATACTTTAGAATATAAATCAAATAAAAGCATATATGTCTCTATAAGACTCATTATGTTATAATAAAAAAGTAATAGAAGAAAGAGGGCATGATTAAAGTGTCTGCAAAATAGGAGAAATTCGAATATGAATCAATTAACAATACAAAAAATAACTAAAGAAGCCTTTGAAGCGCAATATCAACTAAATGGGCAAAGCTATGCATTAACAGAATTAGGTAAAGTAATGGAGTTAGCTAAAGAAGATACAGTTTGTATGCTTGTTGAAGATAGACTCTATATAAATCCAGTACAATTAAGTCTTAAAGGCGCTATAACAGATGAGGAAGCTCTTGCAAAAGTAGAGGCCTTAAATGAGACTTTTAGAGATGCTATTATCCATTTGAGAGAGTTTCTTTATAGTGGTAATAGAAGTGCAGATGCAGAACAGAAAAAGAGAGAAATTCAAGGTATCATGAATAGTTGTATCAGTGAAGCAAAAGTGCTTTTAAATCAGTGTCAGATTACAGATAGAAATAAACTAAAAAAAATGAGCAAGAAGTACTTTATGGCGGAGTTCTTAAATAGTTTATTTGAAAATGAAGTTTATAATGTTGAAATTGAAATAGACTGCGGTCTATAGAAAAAAGTCTTACAAAAACGAGGTTTAAAATGCTTCCTGCTCAGTAGGTAGGGGCATTTTAGTTTCTTGGGGTTGTAAGGCTTTTTTGTATAAATGTGATAAAATTACATTAAATTATATAAGTATAGAAAGGTAGATATTTAAGATGAAAGAGAATAAATATGATGATATAAACTTTTTTAATGCGTATAAGCAGATGGCACGTTCAGTGAAAGGTTTAGAAGGTGCTGGTGAATGGCATGAGCTAAAAAAGATGTTTCCAGATTTTAGAGGTAAGCATGTTTTAGACCTAGGTTGTGGGTTTGGATGGCATTGTAGATATGCACAAGAGCATGGAGCTGAATCTGTTATAGGGATAGACTTGTCAGAAAATATGCTAAATCAAGCAAAGGCTATGACAAAGTCAACAATCATTCAATATATTAAGCAGCCTATTGAAGAGATAGATTATGCTGAGAAGACGTTTGATGTGGTTATAAGTTCTTTAGCATTTCATTATATCGAGACTTTTAGTAAGGTATGTGAGAAAGTTAATAAGTGCTTGAGAGAAGGTGGCGAGTTTATCTTCTCAGTAGAACATCCAGTATTTACTGCTAATGGTCCACAAGACTGGACTTATGATGAGGAAGGAAATCGTATGCACTGGCCCGTAGACCATTATTTTTATGAGGGATCCCGTAAGGCACAGTTTTTAGGAGCAGAAATGGTCAAGTACCATAGAACAGTAACAACTTATATCAATGACCTTATAGGAGCAGGTTTTGAAATTATGAAGGTAGTAGAGCCGCAGCCTGAACCATCTTTACTCAAGGATAATAAAGAAATGCAAGATGAATTAAGACGGCCTATGATGCTTATTATCCATGCTAAAAAGAAATAAATGTTTACATATAAGAGAGTGGGGGATGAAGGCCTTTATATAGGAAATTTTAACTCAAATTGCAGTGGTGAAATCAGCGATTAATAACGTGGGAAGCTTATTTTACAAGAGCATATTAATCATTGCATAATGGATGCAGTAGAAAATAATGATATGAAGGTGATAGAGGATTTGAATAAGGCTATCCATAAATTTATAAAATAATAAAGTATAAAAGGAATAGCCTAGAGTATGCAGACTCATACTACAATTTACAGGAGTAATAGAAGCAAAAATTAAGAAAGGAGAAAACCTATGACTAATCGTATTCTCTACACTATTGGCTATGCACATCACACACAGGAAAGTTTCCTGGAACTTTTACTGAAATATCATATTAACTGCGTAGTCGATGTAAGGACCATGGCCTATTCAGGTTTTCATCCTCAATTTAATAAGGAAATTTTGCAGCTATACTTAAAACAAAGAGGCATAGCTTATATTCATATGTATCAGTCTTTTGGGATTATAAAAGATCAAATAGAACTTAATACAAAGGAAGGCTACTTAGATTTTACTAAACTGGCTAAGACAGAGGCTTTTTTAGAGGGTATTAAGCGAATAGAAAATGGACTAGAAAAAGGGTATACCATTGCTTTTATGTGCGCAGAAAAAGATCCAACAGATTGTCATAGAAGTACACTTGTAGCAAGAAAATTTGCTGAAATGGGTTATGAAGTACGCCATATTTTGCATGATGGGACGCTAGAAACTCATGCTCATATGGAGCAGCGTATGAAAGAAGAATTTTGTGAGCCAGTTGACCAGATAGACTTATTTGGTCCTATTAAGACAGAAGCAGAAAAATTAGAAGAAGCTTATGCAAGGTGTAGTAAAGAAGTTTTCATTGTTAATGCCAAACGTGTATTAAAGGATGATTATGATTTTCCTAAACCTAATCCAAACGGATAGGTTTACAAATATAATAAAAGCCGGTCTAAACTTATCAGCTACTTAAAATATGAATAAGGATTAGATTGGCTTTTATTTTTACACTCTTTAAAATTTGTTCATAGTTTTACTATAGAATACTCAGTTATTACATGGTAGTATATATTCATATATCTACAGAATATTAAAAAACTGAGGGTAAAATTAGAGTTCAAAATTAAGGAGTGGATAGATATGAGTTTTTTTAGTAGACTTGGTAACATTATTAGTGGTAAAGCAAATAAAGCTTTAGATAAAATAGAAGATCCTATTGAACAAATTGACTTAGCCATTAGAAAACGTGAAGAGGCAATCAATAAAGCAAAACTTGAAAGTGCATCTTTCATTGGTTCAATTTCTCAAAAGAAAACTGAAGGAAGGACAATTCAAGAAAAAATTAAACAATATGAAGAAGGTATCCGCAAGGCACTTGCAGCAGGAGATGAAGAAAAAGCTACAACTTTTTTATTAAAGAAAAAAGAATTTGATCAAGAAGTAGTAAGTTTAGAGACAACTATTAAAACTTTACAGATAACAGCAGATAAAGTAAAGACTAATGTAGCAGTACTTGAAAAAGAAGTTAAAGAACTTAAGACTAAGAAATCAGAGTTATCTGCTAGATACGCTACAGCTAAGGCACAAAGTAAAGTGAATGAAATTTTAACTGAAGTGAATAAAGAAAGTCACATTTCTTTATCGGATATTGAGCAAAAAGTAATGGAAGCTGAAAGCTATGCTCAAGGTTTGGAAGAATTTAAACGACCTGATATAGATGCAGAACTAAGTGAATACTTATCAGAGAATAAAGATGCCTCTATTCAAGATGAACTTAATAAATACAGATAACCTAATTAAAGGGGATTTAGCAGATGAATAAAATTAAAGATTTTACAGATGCTGAGCGTACGGCATATAGTCAGGCATATATTGATTTAATTATGAATATAGAAGAGATAGAAACTTTTTTATCACAAGAGGAAGTAAACAAACGTTTTTTTAAGCGAAAAGTTCATCTTATTAAAGACTACCTTGAGAAGTTAGATGAAGCAGACCGTCTAGCAGATGGTAAGGGACCTTTAGACTTCTTAAAAAGTGATGAGCAGTATAAAAAGGATGCTTTAAAGTTTAAGTCTGGTATTATAGATGATTTAAATAAGCTTAAACTTTGTCATACTTGTAAATGTGGGGCTTGTGTGAATGAATGTAAATTCAAATCTTGTCATTATTGTAGTTACCACTCAAAAGTTGTAGGTTGTGACAAAGAACGCTACTATGTAACAACTGGAATGGCACCTATTACACTTTACTCAAATGATGAACAAAGAGACGTTCACTTTGAAGTAGTAGGACTATTAACAGATGACTTTTCTAATAAGCACTATATTTATTTAGTAGAAAGAAATAATAAGGAAAATCAACATATTCTGGAATATTGTAAATACACAAATGGGTCAGTAGACTATTTATCCATTGATGAAGAGTTGTTAGATAAAGTTTATGATATTTTTGTAGGATTTGATTGCTATGAATAAAAAAAGGATATTTTTAAAAAGATTTCTTTGGGTTTTTATAAGTTGTATTATTATTAACGTAGGACTGGGTCAAGTGTATACGGTCCAAGCAAAACCGAAATCTGGTTCTACTAGATCATCTAGAAGTAGGTCATCTTCTACAAGATCTTCAACAACTAAACGTAGTTCAAATAAAGTAAGCTCGGGTTCTTTTTCGACGAAGTCCTCATCTAAGTCAAGTACTGCGCCAAAATCTAGCACGATAAAAGATAGTGGGGTTGTTTCTAATAAGAATTCAAACAAGGTAAACTCAGGATCTTTTAGTACTTCTAAACCACAGGATAACACATATACACAATCAGGAAATACGTATAGACCTAACCCATTCTTTACAGGGGGATTCTTTAATAGTTGGTATTATGGAATGCCTGCTATAAGACATGGTTCACCAGCTGTACTTATTACATTTATTATCATTATTGCAATCTTCATAGCCTATTGGTGGTGGAGAAGACATTTATAAAGTAACCAAAGCCAACCTAAAATGATACCTTCCATTAAGGATGGGAATAGTTTTAGGTTGGCTTTTTAATTATGCTTCAAATAGCCAATTTAGATCAAAAGAAGTAAAGACAATACAATTATTAGGTTGTGGCTCGTAGAGGATGCCAATATGACCATTTTCTAGAACAGCTAGGCTAGAGTAGCCGAAGAATCTTTCATACCCTTTAGCATTTTCATAAGGGTTAGGAGAGAGATTAAGGGAGCGTTCTCTAATCCAGAGTATGGTGCCATCTTCTTGTACTTCTCCTAAAGAAATCACACCATTCGTTCTAGAGGCATCAAGAGGGCCATTACCTGTTGGATGGGAGGAAAGTACATATTGTTTCCCTTGTTGCATTTGCTCCGGATAAGGGAAGGTATCTCCTGGATAAGTAATGACTGATTTTTGGCAGCGAACAGAGATAAGGTCTGTGGTTTGTTGCTCACTCCAAGTTTCTCCACCATCATGGCTAATAGAAATAGGTGTTTTACCTTTTGTATACTGTCTACCAAATGAAATAATGTCTCCATTCAACAGCTCAATGAGTTGGGATTCATCAATATTATTCATATATCTGTTGCCATTGGTATCCGATCTATGCCAAGTATAGCCGTTATCATCACTATAAATAGCTGCAGCCTTATCGAGTGCATAAACAGGCATAATGATTCTGCCATTTCTAGTTGGATTAGATTGATGCTTAAGAGTAAGGCCAGTACCAGGGCCTGTACCTAAAAAAGCACCATCCGAATCGACTTTAACTTGTGGGGTAATATCATAAGGTTGTGACCAGGTAGCACCTAAATCCGTACTACGGGTTACCCAAAGGTAAGAGGTTACAGCGGCTCTAAGAGGGGCAGGGTCTGTTTCATAAGTTTCATAAAGGGAATCGGGTACAGTGACATGACGTTTTTGAACAAAAACAGGATGTTCTGGGTCAAAATGAGGTTTATTGTAGTTTAAATAAATATTGCCTACATAAATATCATGAGGAGTTGTAGGATCTGAAGAAGGGTCTAGTGGAACTAACGGTGGACATTTATGGATATAGTCACCTTCTCCTACTGCATAGTACATATCTCCCATAGTGATATAGTGATGGTCAGCATGATGGTGCTGAGGTATGTAGTAACGAGTTTTCTGGTTTTTGGCATCATAAATCCATCCATCCTCACGAATGGTATAGGCATCGCCAAAAGATTCTATAGACTCATTTGTTACTTTAGAGTCTCCGGAATAAAGTACTTGATAGTAAGTGCCATCAATTAATTTATAGCCTGTGCCTTCCTCTAAATAAGAGGATGCATGTAACCCTTTGCATTCTGGCCACATATCAACGACCATAACAAGGTCACCATTTTGAGCTTGTGTGGTAACAGCATCGATATAAAAAGCAGAATGCCAGTCATGAAATTCTTGGGGAGCATGATGGGCAGGTAAAGACAAAATGGTTTGAACAGGACTTGTCCAAGTTTTACCGTTATCAAAGCTACGTCTTAGGCCAATATCTACTTTACCCCAGTCAGCGCTATCGTTACCAATATCAGCAATAGCAAGAAGTGTATGAGGTGTAGACTCATCATGAGAATGAGCCATAAGAAGAGAAGGAATACGACATCCTTGTAGATTTCCCATATGCTTAGGATTTCCAGCAAGGTCTGGTGAGTGAAGTTTGTTTGGATTTGTGCTTACAAAAATATTTGTTGTCATGAAAAACTCCTTTTATTGTATATAAAATAAAGAAATATAAATTAAATTATAATATAAAATAGACAAATTTTCTTGATAAATTTTTGATAATTATCTTTTAAAATCTTTTTAGATTAAAAAGAAAAGAGGTAAGCATGAATGAATGCAAATGTATTAAAACTTATTGGGATTATAGGGATGGTATTAGACCATATAGGCTGGGTACTATTTCCGAATATAGCACTTTTTCATTTTATAGGACGTATTACATTTCCTATCTTTTGTTACTTTATAACAGAGGGGTTTCTTAAAACTCATAATAGACGTAACTATTTGCTGCGTTTATTAGGTATTGCACTTATTTCACAAATACCATTTGTAATGACATTTAGGTTAGCCTTTGGTGAAGGTTTTAGTGGGCTCAATACTCTATTTAATCTGGTTATAGGGCTGGTAACCATTTGGCTTTATGATAAGGCTCACTTCAAAGGAAAATTTATAATTGTAATATTGGGGGCACTTTGCGGTGTACTTTTTATGACAGATGGAGATATTTATGGTGTACTTATGATATTCTTCTTCTATAAATATCACAATGAATTTAAGAAGATGGCTATAAGTGTAAGTATACTTACTGTCATTTATCATTCTATGTATCAGATTTATGCTATTGTAGGAACATGGGCTATGGGTATTATGACAGTAAGTGAAATTATAGAAGTTATTACAGGACCAAACTATTATGCACCTGTCCTATTTGATTTTGCTCAGAATATGTGTAGCTTACTGGCCCTTATTCTTATAAGATTTTATAATGGAGAGAAAGGAAAGAACTTAAAAATTTTATTTTATGCTTTTTATCCACTTCATTTGATTATTATTTATATCATTAAAGTAGGAGTGATGTAGAAGATAAAGGAGGCCCTTATGTATAACATTTTAGTGGTAGATGATGAAAAAGAAATAACGGATATGCTCAAAGACTATTTAGAAGGACAGAATTATTTAGTTTATACAGCCCATCACGCTACAGAAGCTATTGAAAAACTGAATGTGTATCCAGATCTTATTTTGCTGGATGTGATGATGCCGGATGTGAGCGGCTATGAGTTATGTCTGCAAATACGAGATAAAGTGCAGTGTCCCATTCTTTTTCTAACTGCTAAAGTAGGCCAGGAAGATATTATAAGAGGGCTAGAGTTAGGTGGGGATGACTACCTAATTAAACCTTTTAAATTAAAAGAATTAAAGGCACGAATAGATTCCCATTTAAGAAGAGAAGAAAGACGTACAGAAAGTAAAAAAAGTATACTTTATCATAAAAACTGTATGATTGATTTAAAGAGTGAATCTGTAAGTATAAAGGGGCAGGATATTCATGTTACAAAGAAGGAATTTGAACTTATAAGCTTTTTGGCTATGAATAAGGGGCAGACTTTTTCTAAAGAGCAGATGTATGAGCGGCTATGGGGATATGACGTAGAAGGAGAGAGCCGTACCATTACAGAACATATTAAAAATATAAGAAAGAAGATGCTAGAAGTAGGAAAGAATGAAGAGTACATTAAGACGGTATGGGGGATAGGATATAGATGGGAATAAAGGCAAGGTTTATTACTTATCTTTTTAGAGTGCTATTGTGGACAGGTGTAGCTTGTGGGTTAAGCCTTTTAGGTATGTTTAGCTTGATTAATATGGGACTTATAAAAGGTGCTGATTATTATGACAAACAGATTCCGATTATTAGAAATGCCATATTAGAGTATAAGGCAGAAATACTGAATGTGGGATTTGAACAAGAGATAAAGAAGGCTATAGAAGGAGATGCCCTAGCATATGAGGTAAGGGATGAACAGGGAGAACGCATTTATGCCTATGATGTATACGGACAACTGCCTATTATGGAGTGGGATACTAAGCGGCTACTAAGTGAGCAAAAACAGGTAGTAGGCATACTAAGGCCTAAGATCATAAGATATTTTCCAATTGTAGAAGCAGGAAGGCTAAAAGGAAGTATGGTAGTCGCCTATACCATGGCTAATAGTGCAGAGGGTAAGGCTCTTAACTGGATTGCTCAAAATATGAATCTTATTTTAGCCATTGCACCTTTTGTGTACTTAGCATTTTTTACCCTTATCTATGCTTCTAAGTTCTTACGGACCATAGATGGGCCTTTACAGGAACTTAGTAAAGGCATTAAAGCAATAGAAGAACATAATCTAGACGTTAGCTTAAATTCAGACAGTAATGATGAACTAGGTGAGTTGACACGTAGTTTTGAAACCATGCGTTTAACGCTTAAAGAAGCTTTAGAATTGAGCTGGGCGCAAGAAGAAGAGCGTAAAAATCTAATCAGTTCCCTCTCACATGATTTGAGAACCCCTGTTACCCTTATAAAAGGTTATACAGAAATGCTTATGGATACAGTTCAGTAGGCTAAGTACCCAGCGCCTTGCCGCATTGCTGCGGTAGGTTTCCGGACACTCGCCCCCGAACCGGACTTACAA
>OIFJ01000131.1_pt1 | contig 55934 bp, 50 predicted proteins | sample 1582011 | NCBI WGS metagenome assembly OIFJ01 (sample SAMN07501050, study PRJEB24779) | human gut metagenome | isolation source: stool | host: human infant | place: USA: Pittsburgh, PA
TTTTATTTGTAGCTTCTAGAGAAAGAATATTTTTAAATTCATCAGGCAAATTATCTCTCTCTATTTTTTGCTCTCCACCAACAACTTTAGCTTTTATGGGTTTTGCCAATCCATTATATTGAAAAATGGTCTCTTCAACTTCTTTTATTTTTTCTATATCCTTAAATTGGTTAATATCAAAATAACCACCATCTTTTTTTGTTATTGATAAAGAAGAATTAGAAATCTTATATAAAGACTTTTCTAAGCTAGCACTTGATTTCATTATACTTAAACATGAATATAAGCAAGAAAAAACTATTGTTAAAATAACAAAGATAATAAACGTTCTATTTTTTTTTCTTGTAATATATGCTATAGCATTTTTTATCACTTTTTTAACAAGCTCCTCTCTATTTTTTTATTCCACAACTAATTGCATCCATAGACTAAGTGTTTATTTTATTGTTTTTATTATTTTTTTGACACCCAACTACGCTTTAATCTCAAACATAAAGTAAGTAATACACATGCTCCCTTAATACTGTTTTTTTCATAAATTTTTCCTCCTTGTAATTTTTATACAATAGCTGTTTATAACCGGTTCAAAGTATATATTACACACCTTTTATGAAATGTTGATGAAATATCAATTTTTTATTTTATATTTCGCCTTAACTATGCTATAATAGTTGAAAAAATATGCTTAACGCTTGCTACTCTAACCATTCTTTTGTAGATTTTGTAGCAAGCACAGTAAGTGTACAGACAATTGCGGAAAATTTGACGAAGAAGCCCTTTGGGGATCTACTTCTTTTTTTATTAAATTTTAACTTTTTTACCTGATTAATTTTAAATATAGACTTCCACACTTTAAATATTATTTATATTTGCCATTTTAATTAATATAGCTCATGTACTTGATTCATAGTAATAATATCACTAGATACATTAGTAATATATGTATTTACGCTATTAAAGCCTAATATCCTTTGACTTAATGTTAATCTTTTCTTTCTTATATCTTCAATATAGTTATATATTCTTTTGGCTTTATTTTCTTTTGTTAATTTTTTATAATTAATTTGCTTTGAAAATCTTTTTTAGAGCCAATATAGATATTATTAAGTTCAATTGTTTCGCCTGCTGTTAAGGGTTCTGCTAACTTAATGATATCTATTTTTATGTACTCACTAGACTTTTTTATAGTTCCGATCTTATATTTCCATTACTTGGATTTCTATATACAATGAAGTATTACTTTTTACTTTCTATTAAATTTACAGATTTCAATTCACTTTCTAACTTAGAAATACTTGAATTAAGATAGTCTATTTTTTGATTTTTAAGAGAAATGCTGGTTTGTAAAAAAAAAATTATTAATACTAAAATAATTATCACTATACTTGTTTTTTTATTTCTTTTAATTTTTTCAATTAATTCACTAAACATATTACTTTCCTTTCCAAAAAAGAAGAACTAAATAAATTTAGTTCTTCTTTAATATCATTATAGCTCCATAGGTTTATTTTTTATTCTAACTTCTTTTACAGGCTTTTCAATTTCAATAGTTTTTTCTTTTTTTAAAGGCACAATTTCTATATCATTGCCCTCACAAAATTCTAAAAAATCTGTATATGTCCAACTTTTAACTTCCTTTTCCATTTTAGTTATTTCTTCTTCAGAAACTTCAAAACCACTTAATTCAGGTACTAATATATCAATAGCATAATCTCTAAATTCTTCTATAGATTTTATAACTTTTAATTCATCAGGATTAGAATTATAGTAAACCTCAACCCCATTAGATAGAGAAGCTGAAAATAAATCATCTAAATCTTTCTTTAAGTTTACTTTTTCTTCACTTAAATCAAATCCAATCCTTTCATTGATACCAGCTCTATATAAAATATCTATTTGTTTATTTAATTTTTCTTCTAAATTCTTAGTAAAGTCTTTATAAAGTAAAACTTCCAATGAATTAAATCCCTCAATAGGTGAATTATATTCCTTTACATATTCATTTATTCTCTCTATACAACTGTAATAAGTTTTTGCATTGTTATATACTATTGGCATTGATTTAAAATTCAATATGTTTAAAAATGTACTTTTATCATCATTAGCAAGTTCATTCATAGTCTTTGCACATGATTTTTCTAATTCCATTACTTCTGCTAAACTTTGTCTTTCTAAATTAATATCAACATTTAACATAGCTCTATTAGGTTCTATTCCTATTTCTTTATAGTCAGAATTTGATATATGAAAACTAGGCTTAAAACTATTATCAATGTTATTTTCAGGTTCAATTCCAAACATATCTGCTAACCTATATATAGAATCCTTAGCACTTATACCTTCAGCTTTAGATACAAACTTAATTCCATCTCCACCTTCAGGTTGTCCTCCAAAATCATAAAAGTAATTTTTATCTATATTTATACAACAAGAAGCTGTTTTTTCTCCTCTTAAATTGCACCATAGTTTATTACCTCTTTTAACTGTATCTATTCCAAGTTTATCAGCAATATCTCCTATTGGAATTTCTTTTAATTTATTTATATCATAAAAAGGCTCTACTTCCTTTTTAAACGCTTTTTCTTTATTATCTAATGTATTATCTATACTATTGCGTAAATCTTCATATTGAGCCGATTTTAGCTCTTTATTAATAAATTCTTTCAGATCATTTACATATCCATCTCCTATATCAAAATGTAAAGGTATTACCTTCTCTGGTGCATAGTGTAGTTTTAATTTAGTTTTAGCATATGGATAATACTCCTCCCTTTGCTCTGCTTCTCTTTTTAATTCTCTAACTTTTAACTCTGCTTCCTTAAATCTTTCATTTGCTTCTTTAAGGTCAATTACTTCACCTTTTTTAAAAAAATTCTCTTCGCAAAAATCAACTGTTATATATGGCTCTTTAAATGCTCCTTTCTCATTCAACTCTCTGTTTTCATCACTTATAAATTTATCTTCAGATAAATTTATATCTTTTTCATATTCCATACTTAAAACCTCACTCTCATTTTTTTTATAAAAAAAAGAGTTATTAGTCTTTTCAACTTCTAACTCTTTTTTTAATAACATAACATGATTTTTACCAGTAAAATCTTTAAAATCTCTTTCTTTATTTCCATCAATTTTAAACCAAGTATAAGAATTGTTTTTCTCTATCAGTTCCTCCAATTCAGTTTTACTTAATTCATTTATTTTGATTTTATCTTTCCCTAAAAACTCTTTTACTGCTTCATCTTCAATTAGTATTTCTTTCTCTTTTATATTTAAAAGAGAACTTTCAATAGTTTCTATAAACTCTTTTGTAGTTTCTTTTACTTCTTTCAAAAGCCTTTCTTTATCTTTAAAATCTCTATCCTTAGTCCAAGATTTTAAATATCTAAGAGAATATTCTTCAGTATCTATATTAAAATAACTACTTACTGAAAAAGCGACCATTTCTGCTTGAAACTCTTTTTCAGCCTGAGTATAATTTAAAAAAGTTTCACTTGTATGCAATTTAGCATGAGCTAACTCATGGATTAATGTTTTTATATTTTGTATCTCTGAATTTCTAGGATTTAATGCTACTTCATTAGTAAATGTATAACTTACTCCTTTTACTTGACCTAATTCACTTTTAGGCTCAATAATCTTAATTCCAATTTTATCTGCTAAATTTTCTAAAGAATTAAAAAAGCCTTTATAATTCTCAACTCTTCCTTCTAACCATCTATTCGGAAACAATTTAGGTATTTCTTCTAAAGGTACATTAGTTTGACTTACATCAAAAACATATCCTTGTTTAAATAAAGTTTTTCCGGGAATAAACTCTAATTTCGTCTCTTTTATTAAGGCTTTTTCTCTCTCAGTTGCTTTGCTTACAAGTTTAATCGTTCCATCTTCTGCTTCAAATCTATCCCCTAATTTTGTTGGTACTAAAATTTTTATTCCCTTTTCTCCCTTATTAACTACATACCCTTTCTCTTTCCAAAATGCAAAACTGCCTACTGCTCTAGCTCCTCTAAACTGTTCTTCTATAAGTATTGAATTCTTAAAAGAATAGTTGTAAAACTTAGACATAAAAGAAAGATATTCTTTTATATCTTCAGGTGAATTAAAAACCTTATCTATTTTTTTATTTGCTTGTTCTACGAGCAAATCTACTTCTTTTTTCCTCTCCTCATTACTTTTCTTTTTAAAAGCCATACTTATTTCCTCCTTAAACATTTATACTTTTATAAAATTAAAGAGTGCAGCCATGTAAATAACATGGAAACACTCTTTAATTTACCAAATCTAAATTATTTAGCCTCAATATTAGCGTTAATTATATATTCTAATAATACCTTTTTAGCTTTTTCTTCTGAATCAACTACATCTATTAAATCATCTTCTAAACCTTCTTGTTCTATTTCTGAACCCCCTCCAAATCCATTTCCATTTTTATAAACATAATATTTTTTCATATATATTCACTCCTTTAATAATTTTTTACCTTTAGTTCTTTTTCAAAAAAATAAAAGAATATTTTTAAAATACTCTTTTAAACTTCATAATTATAATCTTCTATAATACTTTTATTCTTTATATCAACTGCAAGGATCATTGTGTTATCTTCTTCTTTTTGATTTAATTCATCACTTAATAGCTTAATATAATTTTTATTTGCTTTAACAACAATATCTCTTTTTTCTTCAAGAAGATAAACTGAAACCTCATTTTCTCCTACAATTTCATTAACCATTGCTAAATTTTCAAACATAAAATATTCCTCCTTAATTACATATCATATTCAATAGAACTTTGTAATTTTTCATATTCTCTTTGGTTTTTCATGCTATTAATATCGTTATTTAAACTTTTTTTCATCATAGAAATACTTTGTTTAGTTATTATAATATTTTTATTTCTTTCCCATCTTTCCTGTAAATTTTCAAACTTTTTTTGACTTTTTAAGTCTTCTTCTTTTACATATTCTTTAATTTCTTTAAGAATAGTGTTTCCCATTCTTGTATATAGGTCTTGAATTTTATTGTCTTTATACGTTGTAGTTTCTACTTTTCTTTTACCATAAACCTCCTTATAAAACTTGTCTTCTTTTTCTAATCTATCAACCAATTCTTTAAATTCATCTTTTTTATATGTTTCTATATAGTATTTAGTTAAGTTATCAATTAATGGTCTTACTTCTTGCATAGAATTATAATTGTAATGCCATTGGCGTTTATCTGAAGGAAGTTTTTGAACTATTTCTTTAACCATTTTTCGCATTTCAATATCTTCTTTAAAACTCATTTCCTTCTTTCCTTGAATCAAATTATCTCTTATAAGTAAATTTATTTTATCTAAATCTTTCTGCTTATCTAACAAAGAATTAACAAAAGAACTTTTCATATTATATAAAGTTTTAGGTTTAAATTTTCCTCTTTCTCTACTAGGATTTATTTCAACACTAGCAATATGAACATGAATATTATCTGTATTATAGTGTAAACTTGCTGACCATGTTAGGTCTTTAAAGCCTTCTCTTTTACTTAATTCTTCCATAGCTCTTCTAGTTGCTTCCTGTATTTTTTCTTCATCCAATGCTCCATTTTCAGAATCATATAATCCATTTACTTCTAAGAATTCATTATCAAAACTAAAAACTTCTTGCCACATATTACTACCATTCGATTGAGCTTTATCAAAATCTTTTTTTAGCTTTTTAACTTCTTTTTCAGTTAAAGAATGTTTGTCTTTAGTAAATAAAGAACCTATTTTTTCAGGATTACCCATATAGTTGTTATACGCTGAATATTTATCAAAATTCTTTTTTCTAGTTGCTTCACTTCTATCTATATAGTCAATAAAGTTCTTAAATTTACTGCTTCCATTTCTAATAAATTTAACTTTATTTATTACACCAACCATAACTAATATTCCTTATCAAGCTTCTTAACTCTTTGACTTTCAATTCTCTTATAAACTTCTTTTTTAGCAGTTATGTAAGCTTCATGTTCTTTTTCTTTTGATGGAAATATATCAGGTAAATCTTCTGCAATAAATAATCCATTCATTAACTCTAATAGCACTTGAATATTACGATCTGAATTATTACTTACTCTTTTTAAAACTAAAATACTTGCTTTTATTTTTTCAGCAACTCTATCTCCTAATATTTCAATCATATTCTCCATAGGAATATTTAAATTTTTTTCGTGCTCTCTAATTATTAATTCAAGAGCTTCACTATTTGACCTACAAGAATGTTTTGTTTTTATATTTTCTATATGCTCTATAGAAGCATTTGATAATCTATAATGTTTTTCTTGTCTTTTCATATTCTATTGTTCCTCCTTAAAAATTTCAGTTAAATCAATGTAATTTTCATCACAAAACTTTTTCATTACTTTTGTATTTAAATCTAAAACTCTTAATATTTTTTCCATAGTTATTCTATAATTTGCTTCAAACTTTCTCATTTCATCTGAATGTGATAGACTTTCTAAATGTTCTTTTAAAAACTCATTTCTACTTACTCCTTTTGCTTTTGCAAAAGAATCTATTCTTGTTATTGCTTCTTTAGTCAATCCTCTGACTTTAACTTCTGCCATAATAAGCTCCCTTCTCCTTGTAAAAATGAAAGTATGAGAATTTATTAAAAGTTCCCATACTGAATGAAAAATTAACTTTTTTTAAAAAAGTTTTCAAAAACATTTGTTGTAATTGTGTACTTTATGTTGAATTGGTAACTACTTGACATACTTACTTTAAGAGCATAAGGGGAAATTGCCCCCATATTCTATGTGGGACTAGGCAAAGCCTAGTATTTCAATGGGTACAAAACAACTTCCAATTATCCCACTTTAAGCCACAAAGACGCCCTGTTAAATCCCTTTTTTATCCCACTTTAAGCCACATAAAATCCCTAAAAGCTACCATTTTATTTAACCATTTTCTCTAAATCTTCTTTCTTTTTATTAAGTTTATCTATTTTATCATTAAGCTCTTTATTATCTTTTTTAATTTTTTCTACGTCTTTATTTAATGAATCAACTTGTCCTTTTAAACTTGTTATTGTTGAATCAGTAGTTGCAATTTCTGTTTCTGTTTGATATTCTTTATCCTTTTCTAATGAACTTATTTTTGAATTTGCATTATCTATTTCTTTATTTTTATTTTCAATTTTTATATCATTATCTTTTATTTCTTTTTTAACTTTTTCTATTTCTTCATTAACTAATTCTATTGTTAATCCTTCTTTATTTTGTTCTTTTAAATTATTATCAATAGAAATATCTCTTGAATCAGAATAAAATTTCACCTTTTTAATTTCATTTGTTTTATTGTTTTTATTTATAAAAGTTAATGAAACTGCACTCCATTTTTTCTCTGGTAATGTTGCATATATAATATAATCCTGATCTGAAACTTTAACTAATTTAGTAGGTATTATTTCATTTGGATTATTCTTTTCTCTAAGCTCTACAGACAAATTTGAATTTGTATTAATATCTAAATTATCTATTTTTAAGTTAAATTGTATTAAATGATTTTCAGGGTTATACTCTCTATTTGTTACATCTACATTTATACTATCTACTAAAAAAGGTTTATTTAAAGCACTACTAATCAGATTAGCTTCTCTATTAAATAAAGCATTAGAAGACAAGAAAAATATCAATATTATTACAATAACTCCACTTATTAAGTAATATGTTATTGCACCATTCTTTTGAAATTTATATTTTAAATCATCTACTTTTAACTGCAAACTTTCTTTATTCATACCTATTGCTCCCTTCATATTTATAGAAAAAAAGAGCTTTATAAAATTTATAAAGCTCTAAAAAATCACTTTGCCTATTCAAACTTATCTAAAAATAAAACCATTTTTAAATACAAAAAAGGTAATAAAACAAAAACTAAAGTAAATATTGAAATTAATATAATTGTTAAATTTAAATTCAAATTAGCCACCTCATTATTCTATTATTCTTCTTACATTTCCATTAAAATATCTGCTCCAATAAGGGCTATTTAAATCTCCTATACTTACACCTTTCGTTGAACTATCATTTAAAAACTTCCCATTTCCTAAGTAAATTCCAACGTGTCCATTTCTACCAGCAGTATCAAAGAAAATCAAATCTCCACGCTTCATTTGTTCTTTCGGAACAGACTTTCCTAATGTTAATAAACTCCATGTTGTAACACTAGAACGATCTCCTAATTGTATTCCAGCACTAGCATAACAATAGTGAACTAACGAACTACAATCAAATCTTCCTGCAATAACATCAGCTTCTGTTCTTCCACCACCCCATACATAAGGTGACTTTCCTACCCATTTCATACCAGCTTCAATTGCCTTTTCTATAGTTTCATTATCTCCTTTAATACCTCCACTATTAACTAATCCTTTGCTTCTAAATTCCATAGCATACTTAAATACATTGTTAGGATAATTATTTTGTGCAGTATCTAAATTTACACTCATACCATAACCCGGACCCCCATTATAACAAGCAAATATTCGTCTTAATATTTCACTAAAATTTGAATCATTTTCATCAGCGTTCCAGTTGATTACTTTCAAATTTTCTGTACTATTATAATCTAAGGTTGGTACAAGTTTTTTTCTGTATAATACATAATTTGCATAATGTCTAGTTTCATAAGCACCAGTTATTATTTGCAATCTAACATCTTTTAAAAACACATTCCAAATTTCATCTACACTACTAAACGAGTAACCTAACTGTTTATAAATATCACCTAACCCTAAATCTAAGTAATATTTATAAATGTCACTTCCATCAAAATCATATCTTTGTTGTTGCATTATTCCATATGCTCCACCATAAGAATCATTGGGATTAAAATTACTTTCTTGCTTTGCAATTCCAGCCAAAACCCAGTTAGGTATTCCAGTTAAATCAGAAGCTTCATTAAAATATTGAACAAATTCTGCTGGTACTCCACCAGCACCAATATCTGCATGACTATTATTATTTTTCGAGCTATTAATTTGAAATATAGCCATTGCTAAACTTCCAATTAGAAGTGTTAGGATTAAGAAAGAGCTTGAAAAAAACATTATTGAATACTTTATTATTTTCTTTATCAACTCCTTTTCTTTCTCCAAAATTACACCTCCTTCTAAAAAAATGTATAAAAAAAAGAAACTAAATTGCTAAATAACTTAGTTTCTTTTTTTATTAATTTTAAATTTAATTTTTCATATAATATTCAGTTATCTTCCACTTTCCATCAATTTTTAATAACTTAAAAATATATGTTGGTGATAAATCATTGTCTACTTTTTGGTCATAGTTATCTATATTATCTTTTTTAACATAGCTTGTAAATTCTAAGTAATTATTATTTGAATTATCTTCACAATCTGAATAAATTTTATTTACTATACTTTTTTTATATGGATATTTACCAGCATCAGCTTTTATTCCTTGAGATTCTAAATCAAAATTTCCAAGAGCTTCAGGTGTTAAATATTTCCCAACCATGTCCCTATATTTTAATGGATTACTTTTATCAAAATTCATAATACCTTGCATAAAATTTTCAACAACTCTTTTTGCATTTAATAAGTCTTCATCTGAAAACTTTCCATCTCTAGGTATATAATTTGCTTGATAAAAGTTTTTATCTCCAACTTGTTCTTTAGTTTTTACTGAAGTTACAAATCCTTCAGGTAAACTATAATAGCTATCTGATGTTTCATTGTTGTTATCTTCTACGGTGTTTTCTTTATCACTTTTAGCTTCATTTTTAGGTGAGATTTGAGTTGCAACATTACTTTTAGATACATTATCAACTTGATATTTTTTATATCCTATATACGCTAATGAGCTAACGAAAAGTACCACTCCAATAATTATTACTATTGTTTTTTTCTTCATTATTTTAAGCTCCTCCCTTAAATAAGTATTTCTCTCTATCAGAAATCTCTATATTAAATCTGATATTTTTATCCCCATTTATCACCAAAATACAATCTCCTGTAGAAAAATTAGGTATCGCATTTATTTCAGTATCTGTTAATTGACCACTAAAAATTTCTGACAATAATCCTTTTGTATTATTATCTTGTTGCATTATAAATTTATATTGTGTTAACTCAAAAAGTGTTCTTATTTTTTCAAAAACTTCTGAATTTGAAACATCCGGAACAACATCTCTTATGCTTTGTGTAGCAAATATTAAACCACCAAAATATTTTCTAGCTTCTCTTTCAAAGTTAATTAAATAATCAACTGCTAGTATGTTATTGCTATTTATAATTCTATGTGATTCATCTAATAATAGTAAATACTTCTTGGCTTCTTCTACTGTTTTCTTTCCTTCATCAAATGCTTTCTTTTCTGGTAATCCTTGAGTTAAAGCATTATTCCAAAGCATACTTAATACATTAAATATCTGAGCATTAAATATTCTTTTATCAACTCCAGTTAATGTTCTAATCTCAAAGCTTACTATTTGCTCTTTTGTTAAGTCTTCAATAGAAGAATGTCCATCAAATAGTTTACCATAATTTCTGATAGCATTGTCAATTGTTAACATTATACTTTCTAATCTTTTCTTTCTAAAATCACTTAGATTTTTTCTTATACTTGCCTTTTCTTCATCTTCATAGAATACACCTTTAATATAATTAAGAAACTCACTTAATGTTGGGTATTCTTCAGCCTTATAACTTGTCGCTTTTTCTCTTTCTATTCCATATATAATATAAAAATCATGTAGAAGTCTTTCAAATTCTCTTATTTCTTCTTGTGTTGCTTCAGGTGATAGAAAATTATAAATCATAGAAACTTTAGACATATGTTGCATATAACTTTGTTCTACTTGTACCTCATTTGTATTTTCATTAATCATAGTTGCAAAGATTTGTAATGGATTTATCATTCCATTACTACCATCTAATGCTACTATTTTTCCTTCTAGCTCATTAACTAAGTCTTTAAACTCTCCTGTTATATCCAGTATTCTTAATGTATTATTTACTATTGCATTGTTATTGCTTAATTTTTTTAATAAAGTTGATTTACCTGATCCCATAACCCCTATTGCTAACGCATTATAAGATTTTCTTTGTTCATTCTTAATAAACAAATCAAAGATAACATTTCCTCCTGTAATACTTGTTCCCATGAACATTCCAGTTGGATCATTTAGTTCTACATAATGAAATGGGTAACCAGCTCCTAAGCTTATACTAGGCACAGGATGTCCACTTCGTTTGTTTCTTAAATACTTTTGTTCACCAGCACTTAAAAATAAAGATTTCCACTCATATTCTTGTTCATTTAGAAACACTGCTCCCCTATAACCTAACCCTTCAAGTTTAGTTAATACTTGTTTAATTTTTTCTTCTAACTCTATTTCAGTTTTAGCAGATAAATAATATCTAATAGTTACTAACTTTATTACTTCATCCCTTGATGTAATATCATTTACTAACCCCATTAGAATACTTGTTGCATTATTTGCTTCTATAATATCAATGTTATTCTTCAAACTATTAGCTCTATCTACATTCTCACTTATAGTACTATTTAAACTTTGTAAAGCCTTACTTCTATCTTCAGTTTCAACATCAATAGTTACTGTTACATCTTTTATATCTATCAACTTACCTAACCAAAATTCATCAACAGATGTTGGAAAATCATAAATTCTTAAACATGCTTCATAACCATCCCCCTTAACAATACTTCTAGGATTAAATTTTATTCCACCTACTGGCTGAATTTTATTGAAAAAATAGGGATTATAATTATAATCCCTTTTAAATATACCCATATTAAATTCCTCACTTTCTACTTACTAAAATCTAATTTATAGTTAACATACTTCCCATTATCATTTAAACTAACAAAAGCATCATAAGTGCCTTTACCATCCTTCTTTTTTAAACCTGTCATTTTCACTTTCTTTCCAGCTAAAAGATTTTTAGTAATTGACTTTGTAACCTTCTTCCCTTTATCTTTAAAAAACTTATCTTCTTTCCAAATAGTAAACTGACACTTTGGTTCATCTTTATAACCTTCACATGAAAATGATTTTGATGTTTCATATATATTCTTGCCACAACGAGGACATTTCCCTATAACTTCTTTTTCTTCCTTTATTGCTTCAATCTCTATATTTTTACTATCTTCTAAAATTGATTTTAATTCATTAGAAATTAAGTCAACTGCTCTATCTATATTTAATTCATTTTTATATACTTTTTTAAGTATTCGTGAAAATTCTACTGTTTTTTCTTTAGATAAATTTACATTCAATTTATCTAATGTTTCTATTAATTTTCTTCCTAATGGTTCTATAGATAGAACTGATTTGTTTTCAGATATATATTTATACTTTTTAGCATTTTCAATAATTCCAGTTCTAGTTGCTTCTGTACCTATTTCTAATCCCTCTAAAATAGCTTTATAGTCTTCTTCTTCATTTTCTATCTCATAATTCTTAAAAGGATTTTTAAGGTAATTACTAAGCATTTCTGTTGTCATTTTACCTGGTGCTTGTGTCACTTTTTCTATTGCTTTAAAATTAGTATTTATCTTATCTCCGACATTAAGATTAGGATGTGTATTTTCATCTTTCTTAATAGGCTCATATTCTAAAAATCCTTTTTGAACTATAGCATCTCCTTTTAATGAAAATTCTAAATCTCCAACTTCTATTCTTATTATTGTTCTATCAATCAATGTTTCTTCTATTAAAAAATTTGAAATAAATCTATTTTTAATAGTATTATAAACATCTAACATCTTACCCTTTAATTCATCTTCTTTAGGTATCTTTACAGTAGGGGTAATGGCACTATGACTTTCTATCTTACTATCATCAAATACGGTTTTCTTATCTTTAAACTCTAAATTATACCCTTCTGAACTTAAAATATTTATTATTTCTTTTACCTTCCCTTTTTCTGCTTCAGCTAGATATTCTGTATTAGTTCTAGGATATGTTACAAACCCTTTTTCATATAGTTTTTGAATTAACTCTAAACTTTCTTTAAAAGTCATTTTATATTTTTTACTTAAAAGACTTTGAAGTTTACTTAAAGAAAATAACTTATTAGGTTGTTTCTTAACTTTTTTAGTATCTTTACTTATAACTATAGCTTCATAAGTATTCAGTTCATCTGCAAAGCTCTTAGCCTTAATAAATTCACTTTTAGTAAAAGCAAGTTCTTTAACTACTAATTTAATTATTTCATCATTAGTTTTCTCATTACTTTCAATTTGATAATATGTTTCAGGAACAAAGTTCTCTATGCTTTTATCTCTCTCATATATAGCTTGTACTATAGGTACTAATACCCTTCCTACAGGAAATAAATGCTTAGATTTTACAGTAACATATCTTGTAAGATTAACTCCTACAAGCCAGTCTAAAAATGTCCTTGTAAATCCTTCATTTGCAAGATTATTATAAGTGTCTATATCTTTTAAGTTATTTAATCCATATAATATAGATTGTGTTGTTTGCTCTGGCAACCATAATCTAGTTACTTTTTTATTTATACTATTATTATTAAAAACATTATTTATTATAAGCCTAATAATAACCTCACCTTCTCGATCTGCATCACCACAAGCCACTATTTCATCTACTCTATTACTTTTTATTAATTCTTCTAAAATCTTATATTGTTTTTTAACTCCGACATCATCTTTTATACTAAATTTAAACTCTTTAGGAATAAAAGGAAGTATATCATTTCTCCACTTTGTTCCCTTATCCTCACCTGTGTACTCTTCTATATCATAAGGCTTAAATAGATGACCAAAAGCAAAACTTATAATATAATTCTCACTTTCAAAATAACCATCTTTCCTCTCAAAACTCTCGCTTGAATTTAAAGCTTTTACTATATTCATTGCTAAACTTGGTTTTTCAGCTATTACTAATTTTTTCACAATTCCACTCTCCTTATTTGTTATGAATATTCTTAACTATTTTTTACATAAGCTTTGTATTCATATTATTAAGTTTAAAAAGTATCTTCATTTTTTTCTCTAAATTTATATTTTTCAAAGTGATTGATATATTCTGCATATGATTTAACTTATTAAGTAGATTTTCTTTATCAACTTCATTTTTCATAAATACCATTAAGAAAAATTCTTTATTGTTTCTATGAGTTTCTAAAAATTTAAGTTCATTTAACTTTTCTTCCAAAAATCCAATATATTTTTGATTATCGGTTTCTTCTAATTTCTTATTCAAATATTCTTGTTGCTTAACTGTATTTACTGGAAAATTCATAGCTATAATCTTAAAATCATCAATATAATTTCTTAGAAAATGTATAAAATTATATATATATAACATAGTTTCATATTCAGATAAATTTGATACATCTCTAGTCTTTACTTGATATAAATTTAAAAAACCTTGTTTTGTCACAAAAAAATTATCTTCATCAACATCTAAGAACGGTAAAACTTCCCTATTGCTTATTAATGTATTTTTACTTTCTTTCTTCTTTTCTTTAAGCTCTTTTTTTTCTTTAGTCTTTTCTTCTTTTAATTTAACCTTTTCTTCTTTACTAAGTTTAACTTTTTCTTTTTTATTTACAATTTTAATATTTTCAAACTTTTTCAAAATATCACCTCATTTGAATATAAAAAAGTGTCCCCCGGGGACACTTTTAAAATTAAGTTAAATAAACATCTTATCTGCTATTCAGTAACTTCATAGCTGCTAAAATATTTTATTCAACTTTTTCTGCTACATAAACTTTTTTATCTCTCACCAAAGCAAGATAAACTGTTTGGAAATTCCTTTTTTTAGGGTTTATAATACTCTTATTAACTAAAAATATAGTTGATATCGCAACAAATATATAAAAAAGAACTCTTAAACTAGGATAAACCAATCCACTAAATATAGTAGCAAAAATTAATGCTACTAAGAGCATTGCAAAATCAAACAGATAAATCTTTGATGTAAACTTCATTTCTGTAGAAATTTCTTTTGGAATATTATATTGCATCTCTAATTATCTCCCTTCATTTTATTATTTTTCTTATCTTTTAAATTTTTATAATTCTTAGGTATATTAAATCTTTCCGTTGCACTTTGACCTAGTTTATAAGCTTGTTTTATTTCCCTACTCTTGCGAGTTGCAAAATTTTCTTTTGTATTTACTTGTCTAAATGATCCTTGATTAAAAGCATTATTCCCAGTATTAACATTACTGTTTTCTCTATTGTCCATACTTTCATTTACAGGATTACTCTTAGGATTTGTACTTCTAAAATCACTATTTCCGTTTATATTTCTATTCATTTCATCATTTAATTTTCCACCTGAGCTTAATTCTTCTTTACCACTCATCTCTGATTGTAAATTCTCATTTGGTGAGTTATTTACCTGACTTCTCAAATCATTATTAAGGCTTCCATTTTTCATTTCATCCTGAAGTGAAGAGTTATCATTTTTAATGTTATCTGCACCTTTCATTTCTTCTTGTAAATTCGGAATTGTATTTCTATTTGCTTCTTTACTCATTTCTTCTTGTAAATTTGGACTATTACTTTTACTTGTTTCTTTATTCATTTCTTCATTTAATTTCAGATTATCATTATTTTTATTATTTAATCCATTCATTTCATCTTGAAGTGTTTCAGTAGTTTCTACACCTAAATTTTTCATATCATCATGTAATTTAGCACTATTTTCAATATTAGAATTATTAAAGTCTTTTTCATTTGACTTTTTATCATTATTCATTTCTGATTGTAAATCCTGCTTATTGTTATTCTTATCTGAAGAATTTATATTTTTATCAATATTTGCATTAGAATTAGCATTTGCATTTTTCATTTCATTTTGTAAGCTACTTGATTTATTTTCAGTTTCATTGTCATTAGTTCCTGAAGAGCTAGTTTTGTTTTTAAATAATCCATTCATAGCACCAGCTCCAACTGCTCCACCTTTTATTGCTGAATCTACTGCTCCACCAGTTGCTTTTGCAAATCCTTTAGTTCCTGAAATCATACTCTTAGTCCCAGAGCCTAAAGCTTTCATAGCTCCATATGTTCCAAGCATTGTATTTAATCCACTCTTTAATCCAGCATCTATTCCTAATATTCTTTCTATTATATTTGGACCGTCTATAACTGCAAAAGAAGCTCCTATTTGAAGAATTAATTTTGCTAAACTTGTTACTGTAAATCCAATTCCTTTATCAACTGAAGAAGCTGTAAAGTTAAGCCATGCCACAAATATAATATATAATTTAAGCAATACTGCCGTTGCCATTATAACTGCAAAAGTTGAAAAAATATTTTTTAATATAGCCTTTATTTTTTTATTATCTTCTATATCCGCAAACGCAAAAAGCATAGCAAATAATTTATTAAAAGCTAACTCAAAAATCAGTCTTGCTATTTTAAATCCCACACAAAGTAGTGTTATTCCTGTAGTTGCTAACCCAATAATAACACTAACAAAATCTATATTATATCTGTAATAATCTTCATCCATCATAATCCAATTTTTCTCAAGATCTGTTTCCTTCATATCTCCATTAGCTAATGTATCTAATTTTTTCTTGAAAATTTCTTCATGCTTTGTTTTACTATCAACTTTAAACGCTTCATCTATATGAATATCAAAAATATTATCTATTGGAATATTATTTTTTTCTTTAAAATTAAAATCATTTTGGTCTAATGCGTAAAGATCATATAGATTATCTTTTACTATTTGTTTAGCTGAAGAAGTATATCCAGCTTTAACATCTTTTACTACCAAATTTGTTAAATCTCCCATTTTAACCATAAGCATTGGAAGAGCTATAACAACAATTAATGAAAAGATTAAATTGGTAGGAATACTTTGTTTGTCCATTTTTCTATTCATTATTATTTTATAGCCTAATACTGCTAATGAAATAGCTAATATAGACCAAATAATAGGTTTATATCTATCTATAAAATTATTTACTTCTGAACTCGAAAAAAATGAATTAAGAGTATAGATTTTATTTACTGCTCCTTCTACGCCATCAACTAAAGAAGCTAATAACCATATAATTTGCCATCCTAACCATCTAAATGCGTGACTAATTATACCTGTTATACTCAAAATACCCATTTCAGTTAATTCTATTAAAGTCACTTTTCTTCACCTCCTGTAACTTTTTTAGCTTTTAGAATATTTAAAATTTTATTATATTCTTCTAAATGTTTACTTCCTTCAAAGTTATATAACTTTTCAAATTCACTAAAAGGAGTATCTTTATTAAATTTTATATCTCTTAATTCCCTAAACCTATTATTATAAGTATTTAACTTCATAATAAATGAGTAGTCTAAGAACCCACCTAAAGTAATATCTTTTTCACTACAATAAACTTCAGTTTCATTAGCCTTTTCTTCAAAACTTTCAATACAATCTTCTTTAATAGTATTTATATCTTCATTTACATTTAAATTTCTATCATAAGCACTTATAATATTATTCAACTGCTTATCTATTTTACTTATATATTCATCTTTACTTTCATTAAAATCTATTAATAGGCTATCTAAGTCTAAATTTCTATGTTTACTCTTTATTTTTATATTTTTAAATACATTCTCATTATTAAAATCTTCACTTAAATATTCATATCTATATTTAAATGAAGTTTCACCATGATTATAAATTGGATTTGGAACTATTTTACTTCTTTTTAAATCTTGTCTTTTTATAACCCTTAATACAACTGTTTCTCCTTCTTTAAATTTCTTTAATTCTTCAGGAAGTAAAAGTCTTCTACTATCAACACTTTCTGTTCTATTTTTAGTTATATCCAGTATCTCTCCTGATCTTGATTGAGTAACTATTGTTTTATCGCCTAAAGATTTTGATATTTCTTCAGCAGTATCATTATCATTTGTCAAAATATAAATAACATTTCCACAGTTACCAACGATTGTTTTTTCATCTTCACCATATAATTTTTTTAATTGAGAATAAGCTTGAATTATCATATTAAATCTTATTCTTCTACCTAAACAAACAGTAGTTAATGTTCCCATTCCTTCTATTGGTTGCATATTCCCAAATTCATCTAATATAAAAATAACTTCTCTTTCACATCTTGCAGTATCGAATAGAGAAGCCTCCTTTGATAAAACATAATAAAGTTGTCTTATAAAAATACTAGCTAATACATGATTAGAACCATCATAATCAGGAGTTACCATAAATAGAGCTATTGGTTTATTGTCATAATCGGTATCAAGAACCCTAAACTTAATTATATATTCTCCTAATTCATTTACATCTAAATCAGAAGTATCAACTTCTATACCCTTTATAATTTCATTACCTTTACTTCCAAAAGCTCTAATCTCTTCTATAAATCTATCTTCATTGGGTTCATAGCCTTTCATTATTTCTACTTTTTCTAACCCACTAAAAGCTCCTATACATTCACTTATATTAGTTTTAATAAAATTTATTTTTTTATCATCTTCTAATTTTTCTTTAACTTCTACTTTTACTACCTTTTCAATATATCTACTAAATCCAACTTCTTTTAAATTAATAGAATTTTTAGCAGTCATTTTAGCTATACTACTCATTGTAAAACGTGAAAGTTCTGCCATAGCGACAGCAAAAATACTTCCTCTAGCACTTCCATCAGCAAATTTACTTGTAGCATATTGCATTTTAGCTACCGAATTAGCTGGTAAGCTTTGAAAATAATTGTCTAACTTATTACCATCATCATCTGTATCTCCTCCAAGTTCAGAAAGCATATTAGCTACTGTATATAAAGTTATCTTTGAATTTTCTTCTTTTTTTCTCTTTTCTAATTCTTTAATAGCTTCTTTATGTGCTTCAATTTTATTATTTATAATTTTTATTTCTTCAGTATTTTCAACTTCATTAATCTTATTTCTTAATTCATTTATCTTATTTTCAAAATCTTTTATTTTTACATCTAATATTTTGCATTTATTAAGACATTCATCTATTATCACTAAAATCAACCCATTGACAAGTGTCATTGCTGAATTTTGCCAAAATGGATCTTTAGCAGAAGGATTATAATACAAAGCATATGTTAATGTTTTACACAAATTTTGAGCTTCGTCTAATTCGCCTTTTTCATAAGCATCTATTATAAGTTGTAATGGATTATAACTTATTGAATTTAAAGGATTTAATAAGTTTAACACTTCAACTCTATATCCTCGTTTTTCTAGTGTATCTTTAGACATAGCTACTAATTCACCTTTGGGATCATTCAAAACCATAGAAGCTTGTTCTTCAGCCCTAGAATAAATATCTATTAATGGAACTACAAACATTTCTCCTTTACCACTTCTAGTAGTACCTATAATTAAATTATTTACTGGACTTGTATCAATATAAATTTTATCTTTATGTCTAGAAATCGGAACTCCACCCCCACCTTTAAACCCTTCTTTTTTTTCTGGAACTTCCTTGTATTGTGCTTTTATTTCTTCTAGTGTAGTAAAACGGCTAGTCCCTTTTTGACCATCTTCTAAGCTAATAAAAGATTTTTTTAAATCAAATATAAGTTTTGAAATTGGTACAAACAAAACAATATAAATTAATAAATAAAAAAGTGGATATTTAAAAATCAAAGTTATATTAAACATACTTTTTAAAACACTAAAACTAGAAATAGTATCTAAATTAAAAGATGTTAAAGTAGTAAAAGCTCCTACAATTATATTTACTATTATAGTTCCAGCTAATAAAATGCTTAATGTTAATGTAACAAGTGTTTTATTACTAGAAACAAATCTACCTAAATTAAATTTTTCATTTTTGTATTTTTCATTACTTCTAAGTTCATTAGATATTGTATTTTTTAAGTTACTAAAAAAGCCCATTAATTACCCTCCTTTTCTTAAATTTCAAAGTCTTTATAAGCCTTTGCTTTTTATAGAATTTATACCAAAACCCCATACATAAGCGTTTATCATTATGTAGTTCATTTAATACTCTAAGTTATTTATCACTCTTAAATTCCATAATATTCATAATTGATTTTCTTAAAAGTTCATCTAAAAATGAAAATATACTCTCCATAAACTCACTCTTTCATATTTTTTAATTAAGTAAAGACCTTTAATATAAGGTCTTTACTTTTTAAATCTTAAAATATTATTTTACTTTGTAAGAAACTAGCTATAGCTGAAGCTCCTAGAATTATTATTAATCCTATACCAGCTCCTATATACCACGGTCTTGCCTTTCTCCCTCCTTCATTTCCTCCAAATATTTGAAAGAATCCACCTATACCAAAAGCTAAGGCTGCCGCCGGAGTTCCTAAAATTTGTAGCCATTTTACTGCTTCATTAAGTAAATTTTTTATTTGGTCAATTACATCCATATTAATTCTCCTTTTCGTTAAAAAATTTAAAATAAAAAAAGCGTCTTTAAATAAAAACGCTTTTTATTCTACACTATTACCATCTAATTCTTTTTTTAAAGCTAATCCCTCATTTAAAAGCTCTAAATTTTCAAATATAAGCTTCATATGAGCTTCTTCTAACCATGTGTCATAACTTATACCTTTACTCTCTAAAATCATGCTTACAGTTTCTTTAATTGGATTTTTAACATTATTTCTATTATTTCCTCTAGCCAATTACATCACCCCCTTTCAAAGCTTTACTTTTAGCAACAAAGCATCTATTCATTTTTGTACTTATTTGCTCTCTAATCATATTCATAAATTCAAAAGGAGTTGGTTTTGTTTGTGGTTCGATAAACTTATATTCACCTATGCTTTTATTTTTTAACCTTCCTTGCCAATATGCAACATCCAATGAATATCTAATAGATCTATATATTGAACTATATGTACTATCTAATATTTCAGCAATTTTTTCATATAATTTTGTTGCTTTATTTCTATATTCAATATTATTAACTAATAAAATTACTCCTATCTTTATAGCCTCAAAGCTCCTTTTATATGGAGTAATAAATTCAGAAAGGAGTTCATTAACTTCTTTTTCTAAACTAAACTCTCCAATTTCTATACTATTTTCAATATAAAATTTAATAACTTTATCTTGTCCTTTATCCACATTCAAAACCTCACTTTATCAATTTAAATTCTTTTCTTTAATTATGTATCTGTTAATCAATTTAACTCACACCTTTATTTGAGCTAAAATATATCTATTTTCGATATTCTCAAAATCATTAAATAATTTTACCTTTAAGTATCAATCTCTCTTTAGCTCTGTTTATACAAGTTATTAATGTTATTTCTTTTTTAGATATATCTTGAGTTAATAGACTAGAATCACTTGGATTTACTATAACTCTTTCTGTTAATTTATACTTGTAAATATTATTGTCAGTTTTAATTTCTATAATATCACCAATTTTTACTTTATATAAATTTTTAAATATAGAACCTTTCATATTATTATGTCCAGCTAGAATAACATTTCCTACTTGTCCAAAATTAGCACTATTTCTATACTTTGCTACAACATAATCTAAGTTTTCTTCTCCATCTACAATAGGAGCTTTAAGTCCTATACTTTTTATTTCTAAAATTCCAATTACATTTGTTCTTTTACTATTTATAGTTTCTTCTTTATATTCAAATTCATTAGATATCTTATTTTCGATATTATCATTTTCTTTTTCAATAGAATTATCTATACTAGAATTATTTTCATAATTACTTATAAGATCATTTTTAATATTATTATCTTTATAATCTATATAAGAAGCAACTGATATTAAACTTATTCCTATTAGTATTAATATTACTAAGATTTTTTTCATTTTATTTTCTTAATTCTTCCTTTGCTAATTTTGCCATAATGATATCTGCTCTCTTTGCTCCTTTAAATAATCCTATATAAATACAATTAAGTAAAAATAATATCAAAATAATCATAGTTACTAACACTATAATCTCACTTCCTTTTCAAATAACCTAAAAAAGTGTCCCCCGGGGACACTTTTAATTACTTTGTAATTTAAATCATATTTTAAAAGGTGTCCTCCGGGGACACCTTTATCTTATTATGATAATTTTCTCTTCTTAGTGAAAAATAATCCACCAATACCTCCAGCAACTAAAAGAATACCTAAAGGAATTAATGAATTTATATCAAAGCTATTTCCAGTTTTAACAATTTCAATCTTTTTATTTGTAAGATTGCATGTAATTATATCTCCTTGATTAGTTATTTCAAACTCACCAGTTTCAGTTGTTAATTCATATCCTTCAGGAGCTTTAGTTTCAGAAATTCTATATTTACCTTTTGCAAGAGTAAATTTATTGCCTTCTTTGCTAGAAGTAAACTCTATTACTTTCCCTTGATCCAATCCTTCAAGGCACTCTATTTTTATATGTGCCCCTTCTAAAACTTCTCCAGTAGCAATATCTGTTTTAGTAAACTCTAAAACTCCAGTTGTTCTCTCATCTTTAAGGTTAGCCTTAGTGATTTGTCCATCTTTTATTTCAAATGTTCCAACTTCTTTATTTATTTCATATCCATTAGGGGCTGAAATTTCTTCAAATGTGTATTTCCCTTCGTCTAAAGTAAACTTATTTCCGTCTTTACTTGAAGTAAATTCTATTACCTTTCCTTCACTTAATCCTTCGGTACAAGTTATTTTTATCTTAGCACCTTCAATAACTTTACCAGTTGTAACATCTGTCTTAGTAAAGATTAAATCACCTTGCTTTCTTTCATCTTTAAGATTAGCTTTTGTAATTTCTCCGTCTTTTATTTCAAATGTTACAACTTCTTTATTTATTCTATATCCATTAGGTGCTGAAGTTTCTTCAAATGTGTACTTTCCTTCATCTAAAGTAAATTTATTTCCATTTTTTGAAGAAGTAAAATCTATTACTTTTCCTTTTGATAACCCTTCGATGCAAGTTATTTTTATCTTAGCACCTTCAATAACTTTACCATCTGTAACGTCTGTCTTAGTAAAGATTAAATCACCTTGCTTTCTTTCATCTTTAAGATTAGCCTTTGTGATTTCTCCATCTTTTATTTCAAATGTTCCAACTTCTTTATTTATTCTATATCCTTCAGGAGCTAATGTTTCTTCAAATGTATATTTCCCTTCAGGAAGTGTAAATTTGTTACCTTCTTTAGAAGAAGTAAACTCTATGTTTATATGCTTGTTTTGTGGTTCTAATCCTGTAATTTTAACCTTAGCACCATCTATCGAATCTCCAGTAGTAACATCTGTCTTACTAAAGTCTAATTCCTCAGTTTTTACGGTATTGGCAACATCTATTTTTTCTAATTGTCCATCTTTATAAATATTAAAGTCATATTTTTTATCAACTTTGTTGTAATGATCTATTGCTTCTACTTCTACCCAAGTGTAGTTACTAGCTTCTAAATTATTAACTGTTATCTTACCAGTATTATCTGTAGTATAAGTTCCTACTTTTTTATCACCATTTAATAAGTCAAACTTAACTCCTTCTAGTGGTCTATTAGTATCTTTATCGAACTTAAATAACTCTACAGAACCCCTTATCTTTTTATTGGTCATTTGAAGTTTAATAGTTTTTCCATTTTCTTTAACACTAAAGAATATAGGCTCTTTATTTAGTACGTAATTCCATAAAGTTTTAACTTCGTCTACACGGTAATTCCCATATTCTAAGCCTTTTAAACTAACTAATCCTTTATCATCACTCTTTAAGTTCCAAGTTTTCCCCTTCATAAAGCCATCTAATGCAGTAACTTTAAATTCAATGTTTTCTAAAGGTTTATTAGTTTCTTTATCTAACTTTAAAAGCTCCATATTCGCTGTTATACGGTCATTAGATACTTTTTGAGTATAAATAGTACCTAAATCTTTTATTTCTTCTAAAACTGAGTTTTCATCTATTTTAAAATGTATAGGATTAACTTTAATATATCCTTCTAATGGTTCAACTTCTTCAAGAAGATAATTTCCATAAGCTAAATTTTGTAGAGTTACTAATTCACCGTTTTTATTAGTTTCTAAAGTTGTAGTTTTCATTGGAATTATACCTATGAAGTTTGTAAACTCTACCAACTTTTTAGTATCAGCATTTCTTATTTGAAACTTAACTCCTTTTAATGGCTTTACATCTTTAGAATCAACCTTTATAACTCTAACTTTGGCTTGTATAGGAGAGTTCTTAACGTATTTAACATAAGTTTTTCCATTTTCAGCTATATTGAATGAATACTCTTTATCAGACTTCCAGTATCCTTTTGGAGTATCTGTTTCATGGAACTTATAATCTCCATATCTAAGGTCTTTAGTATAAGCAAATCCATTTTTATCTGTAACAACATGATCTACAACAGTTCCTTCTTTGATACCATTAACATTAACTGCTATAACATCAAATCCAGCACCTTCAACTGGTTTTTCTTCATTTTCACTATCAACCTTAACTATTTGTAATTTTCCCTTTATAACATCATTACTAACATCAAAAGTATAAGTTTTATCATTTTCATTTATATTTATATCCCATACTTTATTGCTTAATAAATATCCTTTAGGGGCTTTAGTTTCTTGCATAGTGTAAGTTCCATAATTTAAAGGTTCGCTTTCAGCATAGCCGTCTTTATTTGTAGTTATAGTTACTACTATATTTTTGTTATTATCATAAATAGTAAATTCAGCACCTTCTAAATTTAAATCAGATATTTCACTATCTGTTTTCTTAACTGCTACTTTACCTTTTATAATTTTGTTTGTGTGAGTTATTTCAATAGTCTTACCATTTTCTGAAATAGTAACTGGATGTTCTTCTCCGTTTAAAACATATTTAGCTGGAGCTTTAATTTCCTTAACTAAATAGTTTCCAAAAGGAAGTAAGCTACTTGTAGCAATACCATTTTCTCCAGTAGTTATAGTTTCAATATGCTTACCATCTTGAGTTATTTCAAATTCAGCTCCTTGTAATGGAGTATTTGTTTCTTCATCAACTTTAAGAACTTGAATTTTACCTTTAATTTGAGTATCAGTCATTTCAGCTATAGAAACCTTATTCGGTTTTACAGTAATATTAACTGGATTAGTAACTAAATAGCCTTGTGGAGCTTCAACTTCATGTATAGTGTATTCTGCTGGTTTAATATCATTAAATACTGCTTTACCATCTTGTGAAGTTGCTTCTGCAACATTTTCACCATTAGCATTTTTAAGAACAAATTTAGCACCTGTTAAAAGTTTACCATCATCACCTTTTTTAATAACTTGTACTGCTCCATTTAATCCAGTCCAAGAAACTTTTATATTATCTTTATCCATAGAATGAGTATCTAAAGATGAAACAGCCATATCTTGTATACCTTGTTCGGGAGTCATATATCCTAACATTGCTGGTATATCAACCTTTGCTTTTACACTTACCTTTAAATCTCCTGTTTCTGCATTTGAGGGAATATATACTCTAAAACTTTCATTTGCCTTATATCCTGAATCTTTAACATTTCCATCCATATCTTTTATGACTATATCTTTTGTTAACTCAGGATTACTTGCACTTTTTATAGTGACCTTTACACCACTTAAAGTATAGTTAGACTTTATTTTTATTGGTTCACTAACAAAATAGTCACCTTCTTGATGTGCAATTATATCATTTGGTGACACTTCAAAAAAAGTAGGCATTTCTTTATTATGAGCTTTATCAACTAAAAAATCCATTACTGGTTTTAATTTACTTAATGGTACAGTTCCACTTTGAAGTCTTTCTCTAACTAATCCCCTACTTAAACCAGCTTCCTTCTGATAAGCCCATATAGCTAATTGAGTACAATATCTATATTCATCTGCTGATATTCCCCAATCTGATCCATCCTTTGCTGGATATCCCCAATAAAGAATTGTTTCTATACCAGCATCAACTTGCATTTCTTTTGTATAGTCTTGACCAGTTGGATTTAATGCACCTGTATTTAAACAATAACAAGTTGTTAAATCTCCAGGAACATAATACCTATGATTTCCTATTGGGAGAACCTTCCCCCAAGTTGGAGAATCATAATTTAAATAGCTCTCTGCATCAGTAGAAGTTATTTCTACTGCAAATACCTTTATGTTAGTAAATAAAAAAGTAAAAATTAGTGTTATTGTTGTGATTAATTTAAATCTTTTTACTTTGCTCACCTTTTTCCCTCCATTTTTTTGTTTTCATTTTTTTATTTTTGATAAAAAATTTTAGGATGTATCAAAGTAATCCATTTAATCTTCTCCTTCCTAAAAAATTGTATTTAAAAAGAGTGATGCCTAATTGCAACACTCTTAAATATCCTAAATTAAACCTAAGCTTATTACTAAAGCTCTATTCAATCTTTTTATTTCATTATTAGTTAGAGTTCCTTTCTTCTCACTCAACTGATGTCTATATATAGTAGTAATTTGTTCTAATAAAATTGTAGAAGGCTTTTCTAAACAAGAATTTTCAATTTCTGTATGAACCTTCATCTTATTTTTAACTTGAGAAGTCATAGGTGCTACTATAAAAGAGCTTCCAAAGTTTTGAAGAATAGCTACTGGTCTAATACCTTGTTGTTCTGAACCCTGTTTTCTTTTTCCTAAGTTAGCGTAAAAAATATCACCTTTATAAACTTTACCTTTATAAAAATTTCTTTTAACCTTCAATATAATCTCCATCCTAAAAACTATATTAAAAAAGACTTAGATAAATCTAAGCCTTTTATATATAACCTTTTTAAAAAGTGTCCCCCGGGGACACTTTCAATTACTTTATAATTTTAATGACATTTAATAATCAAATCCTATTGCAAAATAATATCCACCATCAGCACTCTTATATACTGCACAAGCTCCTTCTGTAAGCTCATCATCTAAAATATTCTTATTATGTGCAGGAGAATTTTTAAATTGTTGTAATATTTCACTTGCAGTTAAATTTTTATTTGAATTACTTCCAGTAACTTGTCCACCTTCAGGATAATCAACATGATAACTTCCAGTATTCTTTTTAGCCATTTCTTCTACATGGTTCTTTGTCCATGTAGCATATTTACCACTCCAACTCAAAGCATTTAATCCTTTAGATTGTCTATAAGCATTAAAATCACTCCATAACTGTTGGCTCATATCTACCATGTACTGAACATTTTTAGGTTGTTCTACTGGTTTTTCAGTAGGCTTTTCTACTGGTTTTTCAACGGGTTTGGAAGGTTGTGGAGTTTCTTCAGGTTGCTCTGCTGGTTGTTCTTCTTTTTCGTTATTTTCAGGTTTACTTTCAGGTTTACTTTCAGGCTTATTCTCAGAAGAACTGTCTGGCTTATTATTTTCAGTATTCTCAGGCTTATTTTCAGTTTTTACAATTATTATTGTTCCTTCTCCAGTAGCAGTAACATCCTTAATATCCTCCACTTTTTCAACCTTTCCTGTTTTATCATTTTTTATTGTAATACTGCTTCCAGCATCTTTTTTAGAGTTAATGACTTTTTTCACATCATCACCCTTACTACTATCAGCAATAATATTACCTGTTTTTTGATCCTTAACAATTACATTTCCATCTTTTGTTTGTTCAACTTCAATCCCATCTTCAGGTGTTGATTTATTAGCTTCACTTTCATTAGTAGCTTCATCATTAGTAGCTTCAGCTTCATCTGTTTTAGTTGATTCATCTGTTTTAATATTATCTTTATTAGCTTCTTTAGTATCATTAATTTTCTCTGATAATGCAGTATTATTAGTTTTATTATATGTATTTGATAAAATTGAGTAACTTACGCCACCTGTAATTGCTATTGCTAAAGCAACTGCAACTCCAATGCTTGTTTTTTTATGCTCTTTTATAACTCTTATTAATTCTTTTAATTTTTTACTCATTTTACACTCTCCCATAAATTATTTCTTCAAAATTAAATTTTCTTACTAATTTAATTTATCCCTATTTTTTCTACTATAAAAACTTAATACTTCTAATTTAATCTCTTCATCTTTTAAGTTTTTATATTCTATTTCTTTATTTTCATTTATTAATTTTCTAGGAGTATCAAAAGAAACTGAACACCCTATTTCACTTTCACTTTTTAAAACTATATAACCATTTCTTTTAGTATTATAAATACTTCTATTTTTTAGAATAAAAGCTTTATCTCTAATCTCTTTTTTAGCTTCATAGTCTAATGCTTTCCTTGTATCCCTTCTACTAAAAGAAGCTTGTCTATGTATTTTCCTAATTCTTTCTCTATTAGGAGCTGGTAAACTATCAATCCAATTTTTAACTATTCCCTTAATTGTATTTTCACTCATAAACATAATTCTTCCTATGTCTTTATAAGTATAACCAGCATTATATAAGTCCATTATCTCTAATTGTCTTTTTTCATGTTCACTTAATTCATCTAAAATTCTCAATAAAAGACCCCCCTTATATAATTTTTAAAAAAGTATATAGTTCAACCTAACCAAAAAAGGTTGTCCAACTTTTTAAATTTTATCAATTTATGTACTTCTAAAGAAATTATGTACTTTAGAAGAAATTTATGTAAATATACTTTATGTTTTTATAATACATTTTTCAAAAAGTTTTGTCAATATTCAATTCATATCATATATATAATTATTTTATTTATTATATATATGCATATATATAATAATTTTTAAATAATCTTATATCTTAACATTAAGATGTATTTTATATTGATTTATGCTAAAAATGTTTATAGGAGGTGATTACTATAGATTGGAGCACTTTTTCAAAAAATATAAAAAAATATAGAAAATCACAAAAATTAACCCAAGAAGATTTAGCTAATAAGTTAGGCATTTCACGTAGCACTTTAAGTTATTATGAACATGGGAATATAGAACCCAATATATTTGTTCTAATAACTCTTTCAAAACTAATGAACTGCTCTATTGATAGTTTAATTGGATTATCTAAAAAAAGAAAAGTCCAAGATCCTTCTATCCCTGATGAAAGTAATTACAAATTAGAAGAAAGTGAGAATCAAAATAATGAAAATTTCAAATTAGAAATTGAAGAAATCCGAGAAGAGAGAAAGAAAATTTTAGAAAAAACAAAAAGAAGTTTTACCGAATTAGAAATGTCTAAAAAGCGTGCTGATAGAATGTATAATGAATTTGAAATGTCTAAAAAGCGTGCTGATAGAATGTATAATGAATTTGAAACATCTAAAAGACAAGTAGATAGAATTATAAATCAATTAGAAACTTCTAAAAAGAGATTAGATAAAATGCTTGAAGAATTAGAAATGTCTAAAAAAAGAACAGATTATATGTATAAGGAACTATTTAGAACAATAAATCGTGAAAAAACTATAGATGATTCAATTTTAAAATTAGATAATTTAGAAAAAGAAAGGAAATTAGATATACTAAAAGCTCAAGCTATAGATGATAACTATATAGGGTTTATTAAATTAAATATTTTAGGTGAAATCTCAGCTGGTTTACCACACTATGCTTGTGAGAATTTAATTGATACTGTTTATTTACCGAATCAATTCTTCAAACCTAATTTTGAATACTTTGGATTAAGAATATTTGGCGACAGTATGAATAAAATATTTGATAACGATTTTACAATAATAGTTAGAAAAACTAATAGTTTCATAAACGGAGATATAGTTGTAGCTATAATTGGAGATGAAGCTACTTGTAAAGAAATAAAACAAGTAGAAAATTACATCTATTTAATACCACATAGTACGAATCCTGAACATCAAATACAAAAATATAAAGCCGATCAGGTTATGATTTTAGGTGTGGTTGAACAAACAATAAAAAGTATACTAGATAAAATAGATATTTAGTTTTAAAAATTTATATTAATATTTACATAATTACATGTAATTATATAACTATAATTACATGTAATTATAGTTATATAAAGACTAAAAATTTAAATAGAATATATTCTATCTATTCAATAACCCTTAATTTTTTTATATTTAATGCTTTAACACATATATATATTATTGCTTCTTTTACTGAATTAGAGCTTTAACTATAATAGTCGTAAATTCACTTAAAGTCATATTATTATAATTAATTATAAATTCTTTCATCAACACACCTCTTCATTAAAGAATATTTTTATTCTGTCCACCCTAATAACTGCTTCTCTAATTTTTTATAATCTTGATCTCTTTGTGTGAAGTTAGCATGAGGACTTGTCTTTTTATTATTTATGTTAAATTCAACTTTTTTAATTTTACTTATATCATTTAAAGTTGCTAAAATATATCCCTTAAAATTTTTAATTTTAGTATCAGTAGCACTAGCTGTTAGTATGGCTTTAGCTATTTTATTAAAATCATATATAGTTAATAAATCTTTAATATCATTTTTCTTTAATTTAAACTTATTATTCTGGCATATTTGTAATAACTGAATAATTTGTTTTTTATCTTCTTCATCAACTTCTTTAGAAGAAGAAGAAATAGTATTGTTACTATTAATATTGTTACTATTAATACTGATACTATTACTTCCCACATTTTGAACGCTGTCATTTTGAGAGCTGTCATTTTGACTGTTCTCAGAAAAAGTAGTATTTATGCCATTTTTATCAGCACTGTCATTTTGACTGTTCTCAGAAATATTATTTTTATTATTAGTTTTTATCTTATCTTTTTGAATTTCTTCTTTAGGTTTTGGTGTTGGGAATTGTTCTAAAGTATAGATATTTTTATCATTTACAACTTTACCTGATTCTAATTTAGTTCTAGTTTGTTTTATTGTGATATAACCAAGATCTTCTAAAAGTTTTCTATGTTTATAATATCTTTTTTCACTAATACATAATTCACTTAATTGTAATTTTACACTAGGAAAAGAGTTTAATCCTGCACCAGCGAATGAAGACATATATGCATAAATAGCTTTGGCTTCTATTGTAAGACGAGTATCTCTCATTACGGCTTTTGGACTGAATCCATATCCTTGAGACATTATTCCATTTATTTGAATAAAATTATTAGCATTATTATTTGTTGACATAAAAAAATACCTCCTAATGGAAATTAAAGAACACCTTAGAGTAAAATCCATATGAAAGTACTATCTTAATCTATCTTTAATATTGACTTTTCAATATTAATTTTATATACTATAGATAAATTAAGCCGATTCATATAGACAATATAAGTCAATTCATTTATATTGTATAGACAAATTTAATTGTCAATTTATTCAGATAAATTTATATAAAATTTCGGCTTATTACTTTCAGGTGTCCCATTGATTTCTTTAACGGTTTGGCGATTGTCTAAGAAATTAATGGGTTTTTGCTTTTATTCCATTCTTTTTAAATTTGTTATTATTATACCAAGTTTTCATATAACTTTCAATATTATTTATATTTTATGGAAAAACGAGTTTTTTTGATAAAAATTAAAATTAACGACAGAAGAGCTAAGGCTCTTCTTTTTGATTTTTATTTATTTTTTTGAAGCTCCAGCCTATCATATCTACGCTAAAATTGTAAAGCCATTACACAATTTTTTTCATCGGCCATTCATTACATTCATAGCAGGTAAAAAAATTTGCTCCATTTTCCTTTACAATTTACTCCGATATGAAGTCTTAGGATCAACAAAAAAACAACAATATGAGAGTGTTAAACGAAATTTGTTTTTGGAAGTAAGAGAGCTTAATTAATGAAAATTTGACATGTATAAATTAAATTTTAATTATTTACATGTATAACTATACATGCTATAATAAGAGTATAGTTAAGAGAATAAAAAATATGAAATGAGGTTGTAATTATGAAGAAAATATCAGTTTTTAATATTAAAGGTGGAGTTGCTAAAACAACTTCTACTGCTAACTTTGGGGCTTGTTTAGAAGAAAAAGGAGACAGAGTATTATTAGTAGACCTAGATCCTCAATCAAATCTTACTAAATTATTTAAAGCATATAGTATGGAAGATGTTTCAATTGCAGATGTACTTTTAGATAAAAATTTAGATATTGAAAAGGTAATAAAGAAAACAGATTTCGAGAATATTGATATTTTACCATCTAATGTTACTTTAGCATTTGCTGAAAGAAAGATACTTTTAGATGTTAACCGTAGTCAACAAAATAGATTAGCTAAAGCTCTTGAAGAAATAGAAGACAAATATGATTATTGTTTAATAGATTGTCCACCAGCACTTAATATGATAACAGTAAATGCTCTTTGTGCTTCAGATGAAGTATTAGTACCTATCAAGATAGATAAGTTTGCTTTAGATGGCTTGGAATATCTTTTAGATAGTATAGAAGAAATAAAAGAAGAGTTTAATCCAAACCTTAATTTTAAAGGATGTTTTATAACAATGGATTCTTCTACCACAGTTAATAATGTTATAAAACAAGAACTTAAATCTGTTCTAGGAGAAAAAATGTTCAATACATCAATACATCAAAATATAAAGGTAGTAGAAAGTACATTTGAAGAATGTCCTGTTGTATTTTCTTCTAAGAAAGCAAGAGCAAGTTTAAACTATAAGGATTTAAGTAAAGAAATATTTTAATTTAAAAGGTGTCCCCCGGGGACACTTAATATAAATTAGCAAAGGTGGTTAGAATAAAATGGCTAAAAAGTTTTCAATAAGTGAAGGTATGTTAAATGGAATTTCAAAAAATACAAGAAAAGTTGAGGAATTTAAAGCTAAAGATAATTTTAAAATTGATTATATAAATATAGATAGAATAAAAAGAAATGAGAAAAATTTCTATGAAATAGTGGATATTGAATCTCTTGCAGAAGATATAAAATTAAATGGGTTAAATCATAATTTAGTTGTTAGAAAATTAGATAATGATATGTATGAGTTAATAAGTGGTGAAAGAAGATATACTGCTTTAAATAAGCTTATTAATGAAGGAAATAAAGAGTTTAATTTAGTTCCATGTAAAGTTATAGAAAGTAATGATATAGATTCAGAAATAATACTTATTCAAGCTAATGCACAATCAAGAGAGCTTACAGAAGTTGAAAAATTAACACAAGTTGAAAGATTGAAAGAGTTATATAAGATAAAAAAGAAAAATGGAGAAAAAGTTCCAGGTAAAATAAGAGATATTATTGCAAATGATTTAAAGTTATCCCCTACCCAAGTTGGAAGATATGAGAGAATAAATAATAAGCTTATTCCAGAGTTAAAAGCAGTTATAGAACAAGGTAATTTAACAATAGCAAATGCTTCAGAATTTTCTAGTTTGAGTGAAGAAAATCAAAGAGTGATATTAAGCATAATAGATGATAAAACTAATATGTCTAAACAAGAAGCAGTAGATTTAAAGAATAAGCTTAAAAAGATTGAGGAAGAAAAAGAATTAGAATTGAAAAAAGCTTATGAAGAAAAAGAATTAGAACTTAAAAGGTTAGAAGAAGAAAAGAAGAATCAAGTTTCAAAATTAAAAAGTGAAAATGAAAATTTGAAAAAAAAGCTTGATAATAATATTGAGGAAGAAAGAAAAGAGATAGAAGGTCAAATTAAAATTGAATTTGAAGAAAAACTTAAAAATGAAAAAGTTATATTAGAAGAAGAGTTAAAGAGTAAGTATGATAAAAAGATAGAAGATATAACTAATGAAGTTAAAGAAAATAATTTAGAAAAACAAAGATTAAAGGATGAACTTTCAAAATTAAAAGAAAAATCTAATAATGAAGTTGATATTAAAAATACAAAAGAAAACTTTGTGTTAGTTCAAAATCTAAAATTAATTGATAACTCATTTAAGGATTTAAAAAGTCAAATTAATAAGATGAAAAAAGAAAATGTTAAAGTTGCAGAAGAAACTAAAGCTAAAGAGTTTTTAGAAAAATATCAAAAAGAAATTTCTGACTTATTAAAAAAGTTATAATATGAAATATAGATAATAGGGAGAAAAATTTCTCCCTATATAGTTTTATATAAATTTAATGATCTGTACCTTAATGATTCTTACAAAATATAATTTGTATTTTATGGAGGCATAAATGGAAAAAATATTAGCTGAAAAGAGAATAAACATATCTTTTTATAAAAGAAAAAATGGAGCATTAGTAACAACTCTATATTTACCACCCAAATGGTTAGAAGTTATTGGTATTACAGAGAATGAAAGAGAATGTTTTTTCTATATAGAAGATAAAGTAATAAAAATATCTAAAGAAAAACAGTCAGAAGAAGCTAAAGAGAAGACTATATCTTTTAGTAAAACTTCAACTAAAACATATTTAAATAATAAATGGCTAGAGTATTTAGGCATATCTGAAGATGATAGAAGTTGTATAATAGAACTAAGAAAGAAATATATAACATTATTAAAGGATAATGGAAGAGAGATTTTGGATATTTAATAAAAAGATATCCTACGTGGACCCCTTTTTTATTATGGATAATATTATCTAAAATGATTATATTATTATTTTTTATTTTAATTTGTGATTGTAATACAAAAAATTAATTTTAATATTCAAGAGAGGAAGAACTAGAGGAAAATAAAAAAATATAGCATGACATAAAAATTAAATATTAATTTAGAATGAAGATATATTTTACAAAATAGTAAAATTACAGATAAAAAACACCTGATTCTAATACATATAAAGTTGATTATACCAATAAAAGATATAGATAGTATAAAAGATGTTGAAGAGATAAAATATATTTTAAAAAATTTCCCATATAGAGAGTATTGATTTTTAGATGGTAAAGTGGAAACTATAAGTCAAGATTATAAAAATAATAATGAAAAATTAATAGTATTTTATGTAGGTTAAGGAAGTTTAAATTCTAATTGTTTGCATAGTAACAAAGGAGAAAAAAAGTTTTATAAATCCTGGAATAATATGTGATGCTAGTATAATAACAAGAAAAGAAAAAATATTATATTATTTATTAGAAAAAATAGGATTAAAGAATATTTAAAAAGATTTTTATGATAAAATAATATTATAATATTATTAATTTATAAATTTAGGAGGAATAACTTTATGTGTACAGCAATAACTTATACAACAAAAAATAATTATTTTGGAAGAAATTTTGATTATGAAATTTCTTATAATGAAAAAGTGGTTATAACACCAAGAAATTTTCCATTTAAATTTCGTAAAGTAAATGATATTAATCAACATTATGCTTTTATTGGTGTAGCTACTGTTGTAGATGATTATCCTTTATATTACGATGCTACAAATGAAAAGGGATTAAGTATAGCTGGATTAAACTTTGAAGGGAATGCTTATTATGGAGAAGAAGTGAAAGGCAAATTAAATATAGCTCCATTCGAATTTATTCCTTGGATTCTTGGACAATGTTCAACTATAAAGGAAGTAAAAAAACTTTTAGAACAAATTAATTTTGTAAACATAAATTTTAGTGAAAAACTTCCACTTTCACCATTACATTGGTTAGTAGCAGATAAAAATGAATCAATTGTAATAGAAAATTTAAAAACTGGATTGAAAATTTATGATAATCCAGTAGGAGTATTAACCAATAATCCTACATTCGATTATCAATTATTTAATTTAAATAATTATCAAAATCTTTCTACTCAAACACCTAATAATCTTTTTTCTAAAAATATAAATCTAAATTCATATAGTCGTGGAATGGGAGGACTAGGATTACCAGGTGATTTATCTTCTATGTCACGTTTTGTTAAAGCTACATTTACAAAATTAAATTCTGTTTCAGGTGATTCTGAATCTGAAAGTATAAGTCAATTTTTTCATATTTTAGGATCTGTAGAGCAACAAAAAGGACTTTGTGATGTAGGTGGAAAAAATTATGAATATACTATATATTCTTCTTGTTGTAATATAGACAGAGGAATTTACTATTATAAAACTTATGAAAATAGTCAGATAACTGCTGTTGATATGAATAAAGAAGATTTAGAAAGCTCAACACTATTTACATATAATTTAATAAATAATCAAATAATTAATTATTTAAATTAAATATTATATATAGTAAATAAAATTTTGAATTTACTTTTTTATTTATTAGAATATTAAATGATTTTTTATTTTAGATAAGTTTTTTGAAAAAGAATAAGTAAAGAAATAAAATTTAACATTCTAATTTATAGTAAAAAATTACAATATAAATTACAAGTAATATATTAGAATACTATTATTTGAAAATAAGAATTGAAAAAAACGTATCAAAAAACGGTTGTTTTTGATACGTTTTTTTGAATTATGAAAACAAGCCATTTTTTGTGTGTAAAAATGTATCAAAAAAGGTATCATAATCTATTGATGTTATGATACCTTTTTGATACAATATTGTTAAGAAATTTAGAAAGTGAGATAGAGATAATTATGTTAGTTGGATATGCAAGAGTTAGTACTGAAGGTCAAAGTTTAAATAGACAAATAGATATGTTAGTCGATTATGGGGTAGATAAGAGAAATATATATCAAGAAAAAATAAGTGGTACTAAGATGAAAAGGGAGCAGCTAGATAAGATGATTGAAGAGCTTCAGGAAGGAGATACAGTTATAATTACTGATTTGACTAGAATATCAAGAAGTACAAAGGATTTGTTAAATATTATAGATAGAATAAAGGAAAAAGGAGCTAGTATTAAAAGTCTGAAAGATACATGGTTAGACACATCAGGCGATAATCCGTATAATAGCTTTTTATTAACTGTTATGAGTGGATTAAGTCAATTAGAAAGGGACTTAATAAGCCAAAGGACTAAAGAAGGGTTGAGAAGTGCTAAAGCTAGGGGGAGAAATGGAGGAAGACCTTCTAAGAGAAATTATAAAGCTGATATGGTAGGGTTATTATATAGGGAAGGTTATAAAATAGTTGATATAGTAAAGCAGACAGGGTTAAGTAGAGCAACTGTATATAGAATTTTAAAAGACTTAAATTTAAAATAATAATATAAATATGATTTAGAATTTGGAGAATGGATTATAAAAAGGTATATTAATTATATATCTGAAAATTTATAATTATGTTATAAGGATAATTAATAAATTTAAGGTGTCCTCCGGGGACATCTTTTTGTTTTTTTAAAATGTAAATATAAACAAAATTTAGATAAAATGTAAAAGAATTATTTTTATTTTAAATTTTTTAAAATTTTAATATAATTGAATAATAAAAAATAATTAAACTTGGTTTTAGAGAATTAAATTTATTTATAACAATAGGTATTAAAATACCAAAAGGTATAAATAGAAATAGAAATAGAATAAATAATTGATATAATACAAATACATTATCTAATAGCGATTTATTACTATTAAATAAATTATATAAAAAACTAAAATTTCAAAATATTACATGGAAAAACTTGTATGAGTTTACTATTATAAAGTTTAGTGACTTACATTGGTTCAACTAATTGCTAAATAGAATAAAAAATAATAAATTTAAGAGTATTTAATACTAACTGCTCTTAGCTTTTATTTTAAAATTCTATTTAACAATGGATTTTCACTCAATGTTTTAAAATGTTATGCTTACCACTTGAAATCAATAAGAAGAGAAGAACTAAGGATCTTCTTTTTAAATTTATTTGTTTTTTGAAGCTCAAGCCTATCATATCTACGCTAAAATTGTAAAGCCATTCCACAATTTTTTTATCGGCCATTCATTATATTCATAGCAGCTAAAAAATTTGCTCCATTTTCCTTTACAATTCGCTCCGATATGAAGTCTTAGGCTAAACAAAAAAACAACAACACGAGAGTGATTAACGAAAGTGTTGAATTAAAGGAGGATTTCAAAATGGAAATAAAATATATTGAAAAGATTAATTGAGATTTCACCTGTTTTAAGAGATTTAATAACTGTTATATTTTGTTATTAAATTCTCAGCAAACCCTTGAAAACACTGGATTTGTCGCAGGTGAGCTTTCCCTTATTTTTTCCCTTGTGTTATATCGTCCCATCAGTGTTTATGAACTCTGATAAGGGCAAATACAAGGGCAAAAAAATTATATAAAACAGTATAACATAAAATAAAAGTGACATGGTGGACTGATTGAAATGCTTCTTAATTTTTGCTACTAATGATTGATTAAATGATAAGGAGATGGGATACGATGAGAACAATATTTGCAGAATACAATCCACAACGAAACAGCATTGACATTTATACAAATGTTGGCTATATGCTTCGCATTGACTGCTGGGAAGCCGAAAAGGATTTAAAAACCACACCCGGATCAGACTGTGCATTGACTTCACTTGCAGTCGATGAACCACTTGAATATGCGAGATTATATCTTGAGGGCAATTTACAGATGTGGGTAGATACAGAAGATTCATTAGAGTTATAAAATGCAAGCAGCCTGTATGCTTCATTACACACAGGCTGCTTAATCAAATTTATTATAATTGATGAAAAATCGGTTGCATTTTGTCAAAAGTACAAAACTTTTTGAAACCAAGTGCTTTTAATTCCTGTTATGATACTGAGGATATCCCAGCAATACTTGCTATCCCTGATACCTTATTCTTTCTACCAGCGTTTCCTTTTTCAGATTACTGCTTAAAACGCAGGAAAGCACAATCTGCAAAAGGCTGACCAGCAAAATCATAGCAAGAATTGGTGTAATTGGAACATGATAGACATTCATTCCAAATATCCCATTATGCTTTGCATAGGCAAAGAGCACGTAGCCAAGTGGCAGACCAACGACAAGTGCTACACATATGGTGCCAACCGTAAAAATCAGTCCCTGTAACTGCAGACATAAATTTAATTGTTTATTTGTCATACCCACAGCCTGTAATACACCATATTCCTGCTTTTTTGTCGTAATATTCATGATCATGGTGTTTGCCATATTCATAAAACCGATGAATCCTACAACCGCCATAAACAGATAACAGCCAAGCTTCATCGTGCGAGCTGAGAATTCTGCAGATTGTAACTGCGCATGATAAGTATCCATTTTTATATGCGAAGTATTAGAAATCAATGTATTCAGATTTTGCTCCACAGATGCCACATCTTTTTTGTCACAGTCCACCCACAGATAGCCATAGGCTGTTCCTCTCGGATTCATGGAACGGTATACGCCTTCCGGAATGACAAGGTAAGTGTCCGCACTTACAAAGGATCCTGCAATCTTTCCCTGATAGGTATAGGTTCCACTTCCATTCTCAAAGTCAAATGCAATGGATTCACCCGGAGCATATCCATCTTGTTCCATCCACATCGACCAACCAAAGAAAATTTCACCATTCTTTACCGCCTGATCATAGTCCATAGAGCCAATATCCCCGTCCTGGCGCATAAAATCAAAATCCTTTTTACTCACAACAGCAGCCGGAAATCTTGTTCCGTTCAGATTTACAGAGACAATCTCTCTCGTCATGACATCTGTCACTCCCGGAATGCTTTTGATTTCTTCAATCAGCGAATCATTCAATGGATCATCCGTCAGAATCGTATCCAGATTATTCTCCGGATATCTTTCATCATACTCAGCAGAATAGTCAAGCTGCAGTTCAAATTGTCCATGATTAACGGAAAGACGTGCTTCATGCTCCGTGTCAATATTTCCCACATAATTAGAAATAATCACAAACAATGCGCAGGAAAGCCCCAGTGTGAGGATGGTACCAATGGTTCTTTTTTGGTTACCCATTACATTTGCCATTGCCATAGAAAACACGGTGACATTTTTTCTGCCATTTCGTTTTCCTTTTTTGTGTGTTTCTGCATTTTCTAAATACCGTGTTGCTTCGATAGGTGAAATCCGTGAAACAATTTTCATTGGTTTACGCAGTGCCAAAGCAACGGTAAGAAATGATACGAAAATACATAGAAGCATAACAGGCAGGGAAAACAGTGACACCTGCTGATTTTGGACTCCCATAGAGTCAGTTCCGGTTGATACAAGATTCCCCTGTTCTACCAGCCAGTTAAAACCGCATTTTGCAATCAGAAAGCCCAGAAGCAATCCAACCGGTATTGAAAAAATTGTCAAAAAAATGCCCTCTCTGAAGATCAGTTGTTTCATCTGCTTTTTTGTTGCTCCCAGAGCCTTGATTTTTCCATACTCCTGTATCTTGTTGGCAATACCGACCTGAAAAATATTATAAATGACCACAACAGAGAAAAGTACAATTGCAAGAATCAAAACCCCGCATACCGCAATCGTTTCATAACTCGGCTGCAAGACCCATTGCAAATAGAGATCATTGACTATAACGTTTTTTTCTTCGATCCCACAAGCTGCTGCAATCTGCTTTATAACCGAATCAATATTATTCATAGATACATTTGCAGAATCATTTAAAGTAAAATAAATATTATACTGTCTGTCATTCTCTGCGACGTGCTCATCATAAAACTCCTGTGACCCGAAAGCAACATAAGATGCCTCGATGGTATACTCGTCCCGATCATATAGGATTCCGCTGACAACAAATTCTTCCGGCTTATATTCTGACTGCATCCCTGCGCGGTAATCCAGTGTAACCGTATCTCCGATCTTTACATCACCATACCCCATTGCACGAAAAAATGCTCTTCCTGCGGCAATTTCCTGCATTTTTTCCGGATACTTTCCTTCCTTCAACTCATATTCTTTATTATAAGGAAGCATTTTTCTTGCAGTCTCATCCATGCAGACAAACCCGCCTTTTTCATTGCCTTTTATGATACCTTCGGTGCACATAGTGCCTGTAGCATCTATTTCCGCACGGCGGTTTACTTCTTTTAACTGCGATCCGTCTGCGGAAACAAACAGACCATAATTGCTTCCATATGATCCTGCCGCCTGACTTTTCTGTAAATGAATTACCCCATTTCCCACAGTACTGATGATAACAAGCAGCATCGTGGCCAGACAGATTGCCATCATGATCAGTATACTTCTTGTCCTGTTCATTTTGTCATTGCTATATGCAATCCTGCTTATTGTCTTCATCTGAAATCCACCACCTGTCCGTCCTCAATCACCAGAATACGGTCAGCGACCTGTGCAATTTCGTCATCATGGGTAATCATTACAATTGTCTGTCCATATTTTTTTGCTGTCATCTTAAGCAGAGCGATTACCTCATCACTGGTCTTAGAATCAAGATTGCCTGTCGGCTCATCCGCAAATATAATTTCCGGACGATTCACCAGTGCTCTTGCAATTGCTACTCTCTGCTGCTGTCCTCCGGATAACTGATTTGGCAGATTATAAATCCGGTTTTCAATCCCCAGAGTTGCAATAATATCATTTACATACGCTTCATCCACTTTTCTTCCATCCAGCCCCAGTGGCAGTACAATATTTTCCCAGACATTAACAGATGAAACCAGATTAAATGCCTGAAAAACAAATCCGATTTTTCTTCTGCGGAAAACAGCAAGGGCATCTTCCTTCATCCTGTATAAATCTTTCCCCGCTAAAGTAACTCTGCCTTTTGTCGGGGTATCAAGCCCTCCAAGCATATGAAGTAATGTACTTTTACCGGAACCTGACTTTCCAACAATTGCGACAAATTCTCCCTGCTCAATCTGAATGTCCACCTGATTTACCGCTTTGACCTGATTCTCACCTGCACCATAAAACTTACAAAGCTGCCTGGTTTCTAATATCACACTCATGTGTTGCCTCCTTTTAAATTCTGTAAAGCGTACCTTTTCAGCACACTTTCTTTGCCTGTTTATATATCATTTTTCAACCTACATGCTGATTGTAGCAATATAATCTTTCATTTCACTTTCAAAAATTGGGCAGAAATCTTACAGAATTGTAAGATTTCTGCCCAATTAAAATTTAACCAACATATGGTAATTGAATCACAAACGTGCTTCCTTTTTTCTTTTTGCCGGAGATTACCGTGATCATACCTCCGTGTTTTTCGATAATTTCTCTCGATAGAAAAAGTCCGATTCCCGTGCCACTCTCTTCCCTGACCTCCCTGGAACCTCCTCTGTAAAATCGTTGAAAAATTTTGTGATACTCATTCTGCGGAATACCGATTCCCTGATCCTCAATTTCCATTCTTACAAGATCGTTTCTTTTTTGTAACCGGATAAATATTTTTGAACCACCCGGACTGTACTTGACCGCATTATCCAGAACGTTGATAAAAGCTTCACCAAGCCACCTTTTATCCTGCACAACCATGCATGTTTCCAGCTCTTTTGCATAGTCAAAAACGAATTCAATTTCTTTCTCATCCGCTTTTGGATAAGTACGGTTCACAGCAGATATGACAGTATCCATAAGCGGAAGTTTTTTCTTATTAATCTGAATCAGTCCGGTTTCCATCTTGGATATTTCAAGAAGCGACTGCAATAATGTCTCCAGTCCATCCAGAGCACTCCGACAACGAATACGAAACTCCTCCTGTTCTGTGGCACTTAAGTCATTCTGCATCAGCACACTAAAACATGTATCCAAAGCTGCAACCGGTGTCTTTAACTGGTGAGAGATATCAGAAACCATTTCTTTCGTGCTCTCTTTTTCTTCCCGTGCTTCTTCCTTTAGCAACTGAATATGATGTCCGATTGCTTCAAGCTGGTCATTCAATTTTTCCAGTTCAGCGTGATTTTCCGTTTTCAGTAAATCATCAAATTTATTTTCACGGAATCTGATCAGAATTTCTTCTAACTGGTCTAAAATTTTCTGATGACACGCATCTTCTGTCTTCTTCCAATAAAATAAAATAATCAAAAGAAGCACGCATATCACAGTGCTTACAGCACCGGTCACCATAACCTGATGCCGGAATTGCGAATAAAACACATTCCCTTTATTTCCCCAGTATCCATATTGCTCCAATAATCGCCTTCCCTGTTCGTTGGTTTCAATATCCTTATCCTTAAGCAATTCCGAAACAGCATCCAGCCCGGAAAATTTTTCCTTTGCTGCAATTTCTGTCATAAGATTCATTTTATATTTATAATCTTCATAAAACACATACGTGGTAAAGCAATTTAATATTGCAAACAATAATATGACAGGTAATACCAAGGAGAGCACTACTGTAATCTTCTTGCGATATCTCTTTGTCACTGCCTTACCTCCTGATTCCATATATACCCAAGACCTCTGATATTCTTTATATAGACCGGTGCAGCCGGATTGTCTTCGATTTTCTCACGGAGTCTTCTGATATTGACAGCGATTGTATTTTCATCCACAAAATCCCCTTCCAGATCAAACACATTTTCCAATATTTGTGTTTTTGAAAGAATCTGTTTCGGATTCTGAAGAAAAAAAGTCAGCATTTTCAACTCCGTTTTTGTCAGACTGATTTCACGACTCTTTATCAGGACTTTCATTTCTCCTGCGATAAATACGATATCTCCCGAAATCATCTTTCCGGCTTCCGTTTTCTCCTGTCTGCGGCGGAAATGTGCTTCTATTTTCAAAAGAAGTACCGAAAGACTAAACGGCTTTGTAATATAATCATCTGCCCCTGCTTCATATACCATGACCTGATCCATCTCCTGATCTAGTGCTGTAAGACAAATAATGTATGTATTATAATTGCATCTCATCCACCTTACAAATTCCAGTCCATTCCCATCCGGAAGATTCACATCACAAATGGTAACATCCACATTATTATCACTTGCAATTCTTTTCGCTTTTTTCATTGATTCTGCTGAAAAAACCTCATATCCGGATTTTTTCAGTGAGAATGTAATTCCACGATTTAAATTTTCATCATCTTCAACCACGAGTATACCTGGCATAGCATATGCACCTCTCTTTATTAACTATATATATCAGCTGGGAGATGACTCCCACCTCTATAGGTGGTGAGAAACAAGCTTGTATCAGTGGGGGAGTCAATCCCCCAGCTGATATAGCCTCTGGCAGGATTGCAGAGGCATTCTTGAATTAATATCAGAGTACTGCTTCTTCAATTCTCTCATCGTTTGTATCTCCAAAAGATAAAACAATGGAACTATCGTCAGCACTGTTATCCTCTGAAAGGAGTCGTCAAATATGCTTTTGCTTTTTCAATGCCGGAAGTGTGGCAAGTTCTTCTGTCGGAGTAAGCATTATACAGCGTCTGTTTCCAATATATGCTGTGTGAAAATCATAACTCCTTGCAATATAAACAGGCAAAGAATCCTGATGATTCCCTGCTTCATATTTTATAGAAATTCCGAATACGCTTGTAAGGATATTTCTTATTCCCCTTTTAACTTAATTTCTTTCATTTTAACATACTTCCATATAATGTACAAATTGATTTCATATTGTATGCCATGAAATATCAGCAGCGTAAGAATAATTTTTTTGATATGTTTTCCATAAATTTTCCATAACAGAACTTATTTCTATTTCATCAAATATTTCTCTTCTATCCCCAGAGTTTAATATGGTATGAGTAGTTATTTAGATGTAGATTTTGATGAAAATTTAGTAGCGATTAAAGGAACAACATGTAAATATGGTTCTTTCAGAAAATTAGATAAAAATGAATTGAAAAAGATAACTGAACTTGTTAATAATAATTAAAAAAAGGGCAACCTAACACACATTTGCCTTCTTAGAATTAAACATTAAGGAGGAATACATATGGTCTTATTAAGAGATTATTTAAATAAAAAAATTAGTGAACTTGATGAAATAAAAAGTGGAGAAAGATTTTCTTTAAATTAAATCTTATATGCTATCAGTATTATAGAAAGTGATGATAATGTAATATTAATTGATTAAAGTTTAAAAGGAACTTTGGAGATTTTTAAGTATTCAGATTATGAAATTTCAAGTATATCTTTAAATTATTTAATAGTTGAATGTAAAGATTTATTAGAAAACTGGTTGAGAGAAAATAAGAGTATTAATGAAAATTTTAATATAATGCCATATGAGATATTAAATTCTTCTATGGATAAGTTGTTAGAATTAGTTGAAGATAGTATTTTTTTGATGAAGCTTTCAAAAATATGATTGAAAAAGAATAGGTTTATTAAAAATAAATATAGTTATGATTATTCATAACTATATTTATTGTGTAAGAGAATAGAATTTTTAAATAAATTTTAAAGGTGTCCCCGGAGGACATTTTAGTTAATATTAATCAAGTGATATAATATAGTTAAGATTATTCATAACTATATGAGGTGTAAGATGAAAATAACATTTGAAGATGTATTAAGTGAGGTAAATATATCAAAGCAAGATATATTAGATTTAAAAATTGAACTACGTAATGCTAAAAAAGGAGAAGAGCTTCCAATTATTCTTAAATTAATAGGGTTAGCAGATGAAGTCGGTCAATATTATTATAAAAAAATATTTTATGAGGATTTTTTTATAAGTATTGAAGAGATTGCTAAACATTTAGATGTATCTATTAGATTTGTAATGAATGATATTATTGATAAATTAGATAGAATCGAATTTCCATCAGAAGAATTTATTGATATAAAAAGTTCAATGAAAAATGTAATATTTTTAAATATAGGAGATAGTAGTAAGAAGGGAAAAAATATATATACATCAACTAAGTATTCAAATGAAATATTAAAAGAAAAAGTTAAAGTGTTGTATAGAAAAAAGGTTTTATATAGTAAAGAAAGTTATATAAAATTTTTAAAAGAACATATGAAGCTTTTAGAAAATAATATTTTAATTAATTTGTCATTAGAAAAAGAATGGATTGAAAATATAAAGGTAAGACTTATAAAAGATAAGAAAGTTACTAATAGAACGTTTATTAATTTGCTCTTCAATAATTTTATGAAAAAAAATAAAAGAGAAATAGAGAAATATAAGGCTAATGATATTTTCGATTTCAATGCTTTAATAGAGAATAGATTTGGAGATAGCCAAGAAAAAAGAGAACTTACAGACTTTAAATCAATGAACTCTTTAAAAGTATTTTTTGATAAAGTTTATGAAACAGAAGTAACTAGAGCTATTGAAAAGTCAGATTATAGTTTTGAATTTAATTTAGATTTGGGAAGAAAAAAGAATATCAAAAGATATATATTAAATTCAGAATTTTTACTTGAAAAGGTTAAAGAAAGTTTTAATTTTAATATTGAAGAAAAGTCCGAGAATGAAGATGATTATGAAATGAATATACCAGCTAGTTTTTTATTGAAGAAATATGATAATAATATAAAGCTTTTAATTGAGGATTTTAAAAAATACTCAGAAAGTATAAAAAGATTAGCAATAAAAGACATATAATATTAAGAATATTCATAATAAAACAACTTGATACGTATAATAATACGTGTTATAATATATATGTAAGGAGGGTGAGGTAATGAAATCTTATTCTTCAAGAGAAATAGTGAAAATCATTACTAAGGATGGTTGGTATGAAGTTAATTGTGTTGGTGACCACCACCAATATAAACATCCTACTAAGAAGGGAAGATTAACAATTCCACATCCTAAGAAGGATTTACCAATAGGTACTGTAAGAAGTATCTTTAAACAAGCTGGAATTAAGATTTTATAATCTTAATTCTGCCTCCTTACCAAATTAAAAATTAAAAGGAAGTGTTTCTATGAAGAAAAAAGATACTTATATCTTTCCAGCTATAGTTACAACAGAAAGTGATGGTATAACAATAACTTTTCCCGATTTAGAAGGGTGTATAACTTGTGCTTATAGTGATGATGAAATTATGAAAGTATCAAAGGAAGCTTTGGGGCTACACTTATACGGTTTAGAAACAGATGAAGAAATTGAAGGAAAAGAATTAATTCCAGTTCCATCAAAATTGAATGATCTAAAACTTGAAAAAAATCAAGCAACTACATTAGTTGAAGTTTATATGCCAGTTATTAGACAGGTGTTAGATAATAAATCTGTTAAAAAGACTGTAACTATACCTAATTGGTTAGATGTTCAAGCTAAAAAATATGAAATAAATTTTTCACAGTTATTGCAAGAATCAATTAGAAATTTACTACAGTTATAATATAAAAATACACTATTTATCTATAGTGTATTTTTATATTTATAGAAAGGGTGTAACTTTAAAATTGTAAATTTAGAAAGTTAAATTTCAATAAAAAATATATAATTTTTAAGATATACCTAGGTTATCATTAAAGCAGATTAGTAAATATTTAGGTCTGTAATACAAAAAATATTTACTAATCTGCTTTAAAATATCAATTTAATCATATATATTATATTTATGTAATAAAATTCTCTAATGTTTAATTAAATAAATTTTTAAATTATTATATTTCCATAGTAATATTAACAATCATAACTAAATAATTAAATTGAATATGCTACCAACTCACAATTTTTACCATTTTTTTAATAAAATTATATTATGTTAATTTTATTAAAAGTACGCAAATATAATTTACCTAAATTTTGATCATATGCATACATATAGCTTGAGAAATCTGAATTATCTTTATTAAAACGTTCAACTCCTTTTGGAACCCATACAGAATTTAAAAGGCTAAATAAACAAACTGGTGCTTCTTCATCACTAATATCACCAATAAAATTTCTTAAATAAGTTGCACGCACAAATCTTGATGGTGAAGTATAATTACCTGGTAATCCAAGCATACCTATTCCACTTGAAATTGGTGTAATAACTGTATTTTTATTTAAAGTTTTTTGATTTTTATTAAATCCTTGAACTTGAATGTAATTTGATAAGTTAGTAATATGCCAATAAAATGTTGGATAATTTACCATTACTCCTACAGTATTGTCGAAAACTTTAAAATGACCATTATTTGTTGGTTTCAATACAACTGAGATTCCTATTTTATCTGTAAAAGTATAATGAGCAGTTATAGGATTCCCTTTACCTAACTCTCCTAATGAGGAAATATCCTCTCCTGTAACAGCAACTTTTGATATATTTTCTTTTATATCATCAAAACTTTCAAAATTACTTAAAATCCATGGTACTATTTCTCTGCTATTTATAGCTATAAGTCCTTCTTTTTATATATTTTCTTTTTTATCCCATGTACATGTATTTAAAAATAGCAGACCTCCAGCAAGCCCTTTTTCGTTTACTCCATCAAAAAATAAAGTTGATACTGATAAGCTTATACCTAAAAAAGAATATTTTGTCTTCAAAAGTTCACTTTTAGTTTTTAACATAAAATTTTTAGGAACAATTACTATCTTTGAATCAATATCAAACGGATTAAAATAAGTATCTAAAGTTCTACCCCAATAAACATTATTTTTATTGCTTGAAATATGTATATGCGTCAACAATTTAAGAATCTCCTTAAAAATAATTTGAATTTATCACTTTTATGGTATACCTTCTAAAATTTATTATCAATTTATATAAAATAATATATAACTATTAAAGTTTAAGATTTTATAAAATCATTTAATGAAATAATGTTATAATTATGATTTTTATTATTAATTTTTTTAATATGTATTAAAAATATATTTAATATTTATTTTAATTTTACTTTTTTTAATTTGAGCTATTTATAATAAATTATATTTAAAAGTATAATGAAGAAGTAGACTACTAAATAAATAATATTTTCATAATTATTTGGAGGAAAATATGGATTTTAATAGAATTATCAATTTCTCTACAGATATAGGTACACTAATGCTTGAAAATGGTGCTGAAACATATAGAGTTGAGGAAATTATGAGCAGAATATGTTTAGCTTATGGAATAGAAAAGGTGGATGTTTTTGTAATTCCCACAAATATAATAATAACTATAAAAGTTAATGAAATGGCAATATCAAGAACTAGAAGAGTAAATAATAGAACTATTAATTTAGATAAAATATCTAAATTAAATAATCTTTCAAGAAATGTTACATTTAATAATCTTTCTATTGAAGCTGCTGAAAATAAACTAAATAGTATAGCTAATGAAAAAGAGTATAGTATTAAAATAAAAATGTTAGGTTACTTAATTACATCTTCGGCATTTACTTTGCTTTTTGGTGGAAGTTTTAAAGATTCCTTATTTTCTGGATTTATAGGAATAATTCTTTGTATTCTTGAATACTTTTTAAACATTTTAAAGACAAATAATTTTTTTATAAATATAATATCCGGAGCTTTAGTATCACTACTAGCTTTTATTGCGGTGAAATTTAACATCGCTCCTAATATGAATGAAATAATAATAGGTTCATTAATGCCATTAGTTCCTGGACTTGCTATAACAAATTCACTTCGTGATATAATAGATGGAAACTTAGTTGCAGGAAGTGCTAAATTTATTGAAGCTTTTTTTATAGCAGTTGGTATTGCTATTGGAAGTGCTGGTATATTATCTATATTAATAAATTAATTGGAGGATAAATATATGGGTTTAATAATAAATTCAATTTATGCATTTTTCAGCTCTTTAGGTTTTGGAGTATTATTCAATATAAAAGGTAAAAATTTAATTTTTTCTTCTTTATGTGGAGGTTTAGGATGGTTTATTTATCTTTTTTCTTCTAATTTCATAAGTAAAAGTGAAAATTTTAATTACTTTATAGCAGCTGTTTTTATATCTTTATTTTCTGAAGTTTCAGCTAGAATATTAAAATCTCCTGTATTGGTATTTTTGGTATGTGGAATAATTCCATTAGTTCCAGGAGGTGGGATGTTTTATACAATGTTAGAAAGCTTAAAAGGAAATACAAATAAGGCTTTAGCAGTGGGATGTAACACATTAATGTTGGCTGGATCAATAGCTATTGGAATAGTTTTAGTTTCATCATTTACCAAACTTTTCTTTTCTACTAAAATATTTATTAGTAAAATTAAAGCTTATAAAAAAATAGAAAATAAAGAATGTAGAAAATAAAAATAACATTCTTAATAATTACTTCTAAATCAAATGATATTTCTTTTTATTATTTATTAGAATATTAAGTAGTAACATTATACATTAATTTTCATTTAAAGTTTAAGATTATTTATTATATAAATTCCTAAAGTACATTATAATATTCTTAAAGCTGTTATATCAAAGTTGAAATAATGGGGATAAAATAAAAGTCTAAAAAGATTAGTAATAAAATATATAATATTATGAATATTCCTAACAAAATATCTTGATACATATAATAGGTACTGTAAGAAGTATCTTTAAACAAGCTGGAATTAAGATTTTATAATCTTAATTCTGCTTCTTTAACAAATTAAAAGGAAGTGTTTCTATGAAGAAAAAAGATACTTATATCTTTTTAGCTATAGTTACAACAAAGTTGAATGATATAAAACTTGAAAAAATTAATTAACTACATTAGTTGAAGTTCATATGCCAGTTATTAGACAGGTGTTAGATAATAAAGCTGTTAAAAAGACTGTAACTATACCTAATTGGTTAGATATTCAGGATAAAAAATAAGGTTATTTAATTGAAAAATCAATATACTTTAATTCTTATGATTTATAATCATTTAAGATATACTCTTAAATGATTATAAATCATAAAAATTAAAGTAATATATATAGCTGCTCTGACTGACTCAATCATAATTTGTGTTTCAACAATTTTTTCTACATAAACACTTTCATCGACGATGTTATTTATAAAGTATCCGTCATAATCTAATGATGAAAATAAAAGCATTTGGTTCTTTTTGTCCAACTGCTCTAATACTTCTCGTGCCATAAGATATCCTCCTTTTTTTCAGACAGAAAAGGAGGACTCCTGCAACTTGGCATAAGAAGTCCTCGCAAATAAAAGAAACATGTTCCTTCGCGAAAAATATTTAATTGTTTAAGAGCATATATAGAAATATATGTAAATATGTGATATGTATGAAAAAGGACTGTTTTTATTATCCATTATTTCAAACCAACATATAAACTTTTTCATTTTCTCTCCTCTATTATTTATAACATAATTCTTCCTTTTGAAATATTTCTTCACATATATAATTTATTTATTGTTTAAAAAGATAATTTTATTTTAAATACAAAATACTCTCTATTCTGTAATACTTTAAATTTTTTATTATAGTTATTCAAAAGATTGCTTACAATATATAATCCTAATCCATTACTATTTTCCTTATTCAAATCAAACTTAAACTCAAATAATTTATCTATATCAGAAACTTTATTATCTCCATATGAATTTTCAATATATAACCAGTCTTTATCTAATCCAATATTAATAACACCATTTTCATCAGTATATTTTACCGCATTACTAATCAAATTAGATAGAATGATATTTAAAGCCGTTTTTCCTATATAAATATTCTCATCTAATATATAGTTATTTATAGTTATATTCTTTTGATTTACTAATACTTCATACTTTTTTAACACGCCTTCTAATACATCATTTATTTTTAAATATTCTTCATCATTATTCAAGTTTTCTATCGAATGAACTGATAGTATTTGAGAAATATTTTTTGTTAAACTATCAACAATATCAATGCATTCGTTAATATAAATATCTCTTTCTTTATATTTTCCAATATTATATTTCATGTTCTCTAGTATTATTTTAAGACTAGCAAGAGGAGTTTTAAGTTCATGAGATGCTCCTTTAAAAAAATTATATTTTAACTTTTCCAGTTTTAATATTTCTTTGTTCTTAAATTTCAAATCATCAATTGTTCTTAATAATGTAGTATATAAATCATTAATTTGTTCTTTTAATTGTCCAACTTCATCATTAGAGTCAAGCTTTAAACGTGCTTTTTTATCAAGTTTCATCATTTTATCTGTAACATTTTTTATTTCCTGTATGTTATTCTTTATTGACTTAGCATAAGCTAAAGAAATGATTGACGAAAATAAAAGTGATATTAATAATGAATATGGTAAAAATTTAAGACTTAAATTTTTTGCATCTTTTTGCATATCAGCTATAGAAACAAATTGTAGATATATTTTTTTACCATTATTAATCGTTATTTCCCTTTCTTCAATTATCAAAGAATTATTGTTGCTTTCTAAATTAATATTCACTTGTTTTTTTATTTTCACTTCATTATTGTCGTTCACATCTTTTATAAATGCCTTTATCTCACCTGTATTAGAATAAAAATCTAAAGTTTGCTCTATGTAATTTAATTCTTTTCCATTCATATTCCTAGAAATTTCATTTGCTTTATTATAAATTTCTGCTTTTCTGGTATCTAAATATGTCCTAGGGAAAATTAAGAATATTAACAAATGTATTAGTATAATTATTATTCCAGTAACAGAGAATGTTTGTATAAAAATTTTAGGAAATATTTTTAAATTTTTCATTTTCTCTCCAGTTTATATCCTACATTCCTAATGGTAGTAATGCAATCTAATTTCAATTTTTTTCTTAGCTCTTTTATATATACATCTATCACACGATCATAGGGAATTTCTTCTGTTTCCTTCCAAACGTTATCAATTATTTGCATTCTCGTTAATACTTGTCCTTCATTATCTACTAAGTATTTTAATATTTCTAACTCTTTTGCATATATATATATATTCTCACCATTTATTTTTACAGTGTAACTGTTAAAATTAACATCTATATTTTTATATTCGAACTTCTCTATCTGTCCAAAGTTCTTTTTAATTAAAGAATCAATTCTAGCCTTTAATACAGGTAAAGAAAAAGGCTTTTCAACATAGCCATCTGCAAAATTAGTGAATGCATCAATCTTATATTCTTCATCACTAAATGCTGTTAGTATTAAAATTGGTAACTTACTTTTCTTCCTAATTTCTTTTAACACATCTAGCCCATTTATATAAGGGATCTGAATATCTAAAATGATCAAATTTATATCATTATTAAATTTAGATAGAGCTTCTCTGCCGTCTTTAGCCTCAATAATAATATAACCAAATTCTGATAGATACTCACTTATTCCTTCTCTTATTATTTTATCATCTTCAACAATTAATATTTTCATAGCTACCTCCTTTTTAAATTTATTTCATTATACTATATAATATACCATATATTTTCTTTAGCTATTTTTTACGATTTGTATCTTATTTAATTTTTTTAAATAGTTAAAAAAGTATCGGTACCAAATGGTACCGACTATTTTAATCATTATCAATTAATAGTTCTTTTGGATTTTTCTTTAAAATACTATATGATGAAATAATCAAAGATATAATAAGCACTAAACTCATGAATAAAATTACATACATCATAGACTTTGGTAATATATTAATATCTAAGCTTGTTAAAGTTTTATTAAATCCATCAACTTCAGCCCCTCCACCAAGCTGGCTCGATAATGATTGTTTTGCTATTTTTTTAGCTATATCACCAGTTACCCTATTTAATATATTATTCCCAAGTTTATCACCTGTATAACTTGCTAAGAAATAAGAGCCTATAAATGCTGGTATTGATATAAAAATCAGCTCTATTAAGAATTGTCCAAAAATTGTTAATTTTGAAATTCCTAAAGATAATAAAACTGCTATCTCTTTTTTTCTAGCATTTATCCATAAAAATAACAATAATGAAACTACAACACCTGCAAATATCAAAGATCCAGCAAATAACTTATTAGCTATTGAATATATGCCTGATATAGACTGTTGCAATGCAGGGTAATTTGATGAACTTTTAATCAAATTATATTCTCTCCAATTTATATCAAGTTTTCCTATACCTTTTATTACCTTTTCTAAATTCTTATCACCTTTTACAAAAAAAGTCGCATCTTGATATGCTGCTGTATCTTCTGTGTTTCCGTAAACTTTAGCAGCTGTATTAATATCAGTTATTAGAGTATTTTCATAAAGTTCTTGTGGCGCACTTACAACACCATTATTATGTCCATCAAATAGACCTTTTATTTCTACTTCTACCGTTTCATTTGCACCTTTCTCATTATCAGCATCAAATAAATTAGATTTTACTTTTATTTTATCCCCAACTTTTAGATTATTTTTTTTTGCTAAATCTTTGTGCATTAAAACTTTATTTTTATCCTGATTTTCTAAATGTTTACCTTCAATTAATTTATATGCTCCCGATACAAATTTGTTTTCTTTTGATGATTCATTAACTCCCGTTAGCATAACCGTTCTTTTAAAGTTTTTTGATCTCTCAGGTGATTGATTTGCAAGTGTTTCTTTGGTTTCTACAATGTCATGATCAATTAAATCAGCTACACTATTTATCCTTTTAACATAAGAATATATGTTTTTATTTTCGGATATTTTTTTAATATCTTCTCCTTTTACATTACCTCCTCCCCTAGGTGTACCAGGATTTACTTGTCTATTTATTTCCATAGAAAAGCTACTTGTTATATTACCAAAAGTTTCCTCCGAAGCTCTATTTGTAGCATCTTTAATAGATAAACTAATCAGACTAAGGGCTGACATAGCTAAAACAACTAATAATATTATTACTGACTTTAAACTTTTTCTAGTTACATATGCAAAAGCGTTTTTTATCATTACTGTACCTCCGAGTTAATTTTACTTACTTTTTTTAGTTTTTTACCACTCAACTCTAAAATAATGTCTGCGGCCTCTGCAACCTCTTTACTGTGTGTTACAACTATCACACATTTATTTCTCTCTTTAGCTAATGTCTTTAATATATCTATTATTTCCCCCGCAGTAGCACTATCAAGATTACCTGTAGGTTCGTCTGCTAAAATTATAGGTGCTTTCGATACTAAAGCTCTTGCTATAGCAACTCTTTGTTGTTGTCCTCCTGATAATTTCATTACATTTCTTTTTATCTGTTTTTCATCAAGTCCTAATTCGATTAAAATACTTTCTGATGCTTTTTTATTTACTAATCTAATATTTTCAATTGGAGATAAATAATCTATTAAATTATAGTTTTGAAATACTAAAGATATATTATTTTTCCTATGATTACTATATCCTTTTTTATCTATATTTTCATTTTTAAACAAAACTTGTCCAGTTTGAGGTTTATCCAACCCAGCTAATAAAGAAAGTAGAGTAGACTTTCCTGTTCCTGATTTACCTATTATTGCATAAAACTTTCCAAGTTCAAATTTTTGATTTACTGATGATAAAACCTTCTCTCTAGAGTTTGTGTAACTATATGATACATTTTTAATTTCTAATATATCCATTATGTTCTCCTAACTTATTTTTGATAATATTTCTTTTGGCTTCTTTACTAATATCATTGAAGAAGCAACAATGACTGATAAAATAATAATACTTATTAATATGAAATAACTTTGTATTAAAGTTCCTAAATTTAATATCGAATTGCTCTTATTAAGTAAACTATTGCTAACAATCATTGAGTTATCAGATCTGATAAACCCATCTACAATTTGCCTTAATAATAAATTACCTAACACTAAAGTTGATATTATGGATGGTAGAGATATAAATATCAATTCCAAAATAAATTGAATTACAATTTTTATCTTACTTATTCCAATTGATAATAATATTCCTATTTCGTAAATTCTCTCTCTTAACCATAAAATTAATATTAATGAAAGAACAACTATCCCACCTAACATAATGGAATAAGTCATTATTTTTATAATGTGTTTTATCCCACTTACAGATTCTAATGATTCTTCAAATGCATTAGTATCTTTCTCAATTGAATACTTTGACCAATCAATTTTAAGCTCTTTTATTTTTTTTAAAGCTAAATTTGTGGATTCCTCACTGCTTGAGAATATCAAAATTTTATTTGCAATTTTATTATTTTCTGCCCTGTTTAATGCCTCTTGACTTGTGGCATAATCAACAAAGACCATGTTTTCACTGAAATCAGAAGATAATCCTGTATATTTTTCCTGTTTTTTTCCAGAGAAAATCCCTATAATTTCAAATTTAAATTCTTTTTTTTGCCCCTTGTTCTCCATTTCAATCAATTCAAGGCTAATTTCATCATTTAACTTTAAATTATTTTTTTTTGCAAAATCTTCATGTACAAGAATTTTTCTTCTATCATTTTCTTCAATATTTCTACCATCTTTAATGGTAAATACTCCACTGTTAAATAAAATGTTTCTTTTAGTTTTATTTGTAGCTTCTAGAGAAAGAATATTTTTAAATTCATCAGGCAAATTATCTCTCTCTATTTTTTGCTCTCCA
>OIFJ01000164.1_pt1 | contig 47952 bp, 46 predicted proteins | sample 1582011 | NCBI WGS metagenome assembly OIFJ01 (sample SAMN07501050, study PRJEB24779) | human gut metagenome | isolation source: stool | host: human infant | place: USA: Pittsburgh, PA
GGTGTGCGAGTAGCACAGCCAGTACCAAAGCCTTATAGGCGCAGAGCAAACCACCCGTTTTACGGGTGGTCCTGATTATCTAAAATATAATGAAGCTTATTTTAATGGTGATAATATTATAGATTCAACTTTTTCTGGTAAAGATGAAGATTCCTCTTTGCTTAGTGATTTAGTATCTATTGCTGGATGAATAATAACCTCAACTTTATCAGCCTTAATCTTGTTACCATTTCGCTCTAATAGTTTATAAGTACCATTTATAGTAATAGGAACTATTGGAACCTTTGGCTTAAGTGCTAATTTAAAGCTTCCACTTTTAAATTCATGAGGCTCTCCACCTTTACTTCTTGTTCCCTCAGGGAAGATTACCATAGAATAACCGCTTTTTAAAATATTAATTCCCTCAACAATAGCTTCAGCTGATTTTCTTAAATTAGCTCTATCCATAAATATGCATCTTATATATCTCATCCATGTACTTATTCCAGGCCAGTTTTCAAGTTCTTTTTTTGCTATAAAGCCTTTTGGTACATCAATAACACTCATTAATAGTGGGATATCAAAGAAGCTTTGGTGATTTGCCATAAATAATACAGTTTGGTCATCAGGTATATTTTCAAGACCTTTAACAGTAATTTCTGCACCACTCATTTTCATTACAAAACGAGCCCAACCTCTTGTTACTTTATGAATAAATATTATTTTCTCTTTTGTTTTTCCTCTAAGTTCTAAATATTTAATTCTAATTAGTGCCAACAGCGAAACAAATAAGCTTAATACCACTGCAGGATAAAATAAAATAGTTCTTATCATAAATATAATTCCTTTCTAGAATCAAAATTTTATATAAAAACAGTATATTATATCTTAATAATAAATAAAAGAACTAATAAACTTAATAATTCATATAAATGCATTATAAATAATATTATTAAGGGGATTAAAAGTGAAAGAGTTTATGAAAGAAAAACTTAATATTGAAGTTAATGACTTATTATTAGAGAACGCAAACATACAAAATCGATTTTATACATTAACACACTCAGATGAAACAGGAGAATTATTTTTGTTTATAGATACAAAGTATAGGGAGGATAAGTTTTCAAAGCATAGAGATGAAGTTATATCATGTTGGAAAGAGATTGATAATAAATATATTTTAGAAGTATACTTATGTATAGATGGACAGGATAATATTGGTGATATAGAGAAAAGAGATATAATATTTAGAAAAGAACTTCCACTAGCTTTAGAAGCAATAGTATATGGTGATAAGGGGATTTTTCTTGGTAACAAAAGTTTAATAGATTCTCCAATTATAGTTTACTTTAATTCGAGTAATCCTAAATACAATAAGATAGAAAGGTGGGGACAAGTATCTGATTATTTAATAAAAAAGGATAGGGTACAAAACAATTTTAAAGTACCTCAGAATATAATAAATTCAAGATTAAAGGATGGAGTAATATTTACATTATTAAGTACCTATATAGAGAAAGAAATGAAAAAGATATATGGTTCAAAGTATGTATACTGTCCTAATTTTTCTGATATAATTATGATTAGACCTTTAAGTGCACCTTTAGCATGTAAGGGGAAGTATATTGTTGTAGTAAGAGTAAAATCGGCTGGGATAAATAAAAATCCAGTAAATGAAACTATAATGGAATTTTTAATAAGTACTGATGGAGTTAAAATACAAAGTGTAAAAAATCCTAGGAAATATATGGGGTAATATTATAAACTATTTTATAGAAAGTGGTGATTTTATGGGAGTAAAGTTAGTTACAGATAGTACAAGTTATATTTCTGAAGAATTAATAAATAAATATAATATTTCAATTGCATCATTAAATGTTATACTTCAAGGAAAAAGCTATAGAGAAGTTAATTTAGATAATAAGTATTTCTATGAGGTTATGGATCAATCAGAGGAGATACCAACATCATCACAACCAAGTATAGATGAGCTTTTAGATATATTTAAAAGTATTGTTAAGTCAGGAGATAATGTTGTAGGAGTATTTCTATCATCAGATATGAGTGGGACATATTCTAGTGCACATTTAGCAAAGAATATGGTTTTGGAAGAGTATCCAGATGCAAGGATAGAAATAATAGATTCAAGAACTAACTGTATGCAAATGGGATTTCAAGTAATTGAAGGAGCAAGAGCTGCAAAGGAAGGAAAATCTATAGAAGAAGTAGTTGAAGTAGTTAATAATGTTGTTAAGTCTAGTAGATTTTTATTTGTACCAGATACATTAAGGTATCTTAAAAAAGGTGGAAGAATAGGTGGTGCTGCTGCTTTATTTGGAACAATACTTCAGATAAGACCAATTCTTACTGTAAGAGATGGAGTTACTTCGGTTTTTGAAAAAGTTAGAACAAAGAAAAAAGCAGTTAATGCAATAGTAGATAAGGTATTAGATGATATTAAAAATTATGGCCTTGGAGATGTTATAGTTCATCATATAAATTGTGAAGAAGAAGGAAGAGAACTTGCGAAGAGGCTAGAAGAAGAGTTAAATATTCCAATAAGGATACAATCTATAGGACCAATAATAGGTTTGCATGTAGGACCAGGAAGTATAGGGGTAGCTTATTTTACTAAAAAGGAATTATTATAAGAGGTAGGAGCTGAGTTATAGGCTCCTACTTTTTTTGTTAAAAATAATAAATCTTAAAAATATATAAATAAAAAAATATATAAATATAACAATATATAAATAAGAATTAATACAATCTTTCTATTTATTTAAGAGTATTTTAAGATTATAAAAGTAAAATGAAATTATAAAGTGGATTGTGAAAGATATAAGGAGTATTGTATGGAGTGTAGAAATAGTTTTTATGATAACGTCAACAACTCCTCCTTTATAGTAAGAAATAGCAACAAGGGTCTTACAGATGATGAAGTAAGAGATAGAATTGCAAGAGGAGAAGTAAATAAAATACCAAAGGCGCCTTCAAGAACAATGTGGCAAATGATAAGGGCAAATTTTTTTAATATATTTAATGCCTTAAATATAATATTAGCTTTGGTTTGTATAGCAGCAGGATCTCCAAAGAATGCTATATTTGCAGGCGTAATAATAATAAATAGCATTATTGGAGTTGTACAAGAATTAAGTGCTAGGAACACCTTAGAAGAGTTGTCTGTTTTAAGCATGGCTCATGCCAAGGTATTAAGAAATGGAAAGATTAAAAAGGTTTGTGTTGAAGAATTAGTTTTAAATGATATTGTATACCTTGATTCGGGTAACCAGGTTTTAGCTGATTGTGAGCTTATTGATGGTGATGAATTAGAAGTAGATGAATCTATGTTAACAGGAGAGTCTGATTCAGTATATAAAGAAAAGGGAGATAAAATATTATCAGGGAGTTTTATTATCGCAGGTGAAGGATTAGCTGAGGTTAAGAAAGTAGGTGCAAATACTTACTCATCTCAATTAGCTGAAGAAGCAAGAAAATTTAAGATAATTAATTCAGAGTTGCAATCATCTATAAGCAAAATAATAAAAATTCTATTGTGGTTAATAGTGCCAATAGGAATAATTTTAACAACAACACAAATAGTTTTTAGTAATATTGGATGGAGAAGTGCAGTGTTAGGAGCTGTTTCTGGAATAGTAGGAATGATACCTGAAGGTTTAGTTCTTCTAACAAGTGCAACCTTTATAGTATCTGTAGTTAAGCTTGCAAAATATAAGACATTAGTACAGCAATTATCGGCAACAGAAGTTTTAGCTAGAGTTGATGTGTTATGTGTTGATAAAACAGGTACAATTACAGAAGGAAAGCTTAATTTAGTTAATGTTGAGTTAATAGGAAATAGTGATAAAGAACTAGTAGACATAGCATTATCAACATTAGTACATAATTTACCCAATAAAAATCCAACTCAATTAGCTATATTAGAAAGATATAAAGATTGTGATACCTTAGATGTATTAGAAAAAGTACCATTTTCATCTAGAAGAAAGTGGGGAGGAATAGTAATAAAAGGTGAAGAAGCTTGGATATTAGGTGCACCTGAAATATTATTGGGTGATAGATACAGTAAGTTTAGTGAGAAAATTGAGAAGGAAGCTAGAAAAGGAAGAAGAATTTTACTGTTAGGAAGAATGGATCAATCTTCTCTAAAAAATGGAATTAAGGAGCAAGTTAAAGAAGAGGCGTTAATTTATATAGAAGATGTTATTAAGGAGGAAGCTCCAAGAGTATTAAAATATTTTAAAGAAGAAGGAGTTAATTTAAGAGTAATATCAGGAGATAATCCAGTTACTGTTTCAGCAGTAGCAATGAGAGCTGGCTTAAAAAACTGGGATAAGTATGTAGATGCAAGAACTTTACCGGAGGATATTGAAGAATTAAAAAAAGTTATAGATGAGTATACTATTTTTGGAAGAGTAACCCCACATCAAAAGAAGGATATTATAAAAGCATTACAAGCTAATGGTCATACTGTTGCAATGACAGGAGATGGGGTAAATGATGTATTAGCATTAAAAGAATCTGATTGTGGAATAGCCATGGCTAATGGTTCGGATGCAACAAGAGCTGTAGCCCAGCTAGTACTTCTAAATTCTGATTTTGGAGCATTGCCTCATATAGTTGAAGAGGGAAGAAAGCAAATAAATAACCTAGAAAGAGTGGCAGAGTTATTTCTATCAAAAACGGTGTTTTTTGTATGTTTAGCATTTATTTTTTCAGCATTAATGCTACCTTATCCACTATTACCAATACAGGCTTCTTTAGTTGGTAGTTGTGCAATAGGTATACCTGCATTCTTTTTAGCTTTATTGCCATCTAGAGGTAGGGTAAAGAGCGGATTCTTAAAAAGAATATTAACAACAAGTATTCCTAATGGTGTGCTTATGGTTACTTTTACTACAGCAGGATATATAATGAGTTACTTATCAGGGGCGAGTATAGAAGTTAGTAGGTCTATAGCCCTACTAATATTTGCAGGTATAAGTTTAATTATATTAATTAGATTATCTTTTCCTATTACTAAATTTAAATTTGTATTAGTAATATGTATGATAAGTTGTATTGTATTATGCTATACGACGCCAATTGGTAGGGAAGTATTTAGTTTGTCACCATTAACAATTAGAGAATGGGGTATAGCAGGAATATTTACAGTTTTATCTTGGCCTTTAATATCTATAACGGTTAAGGGTGCTAGAGTTTTATTTAAAGAAAATTCAAAAGTTCAAATGGTTTAAGTAAGAAGTCCTCTAGTTTTGAGGACTTCTATTTTAGCGTTATATAGAATTAAGAGAGTTATAAAGTTGACAACTAATGGCAAGTGTAATAAAATCTATATGTAATTTAATTAAATATGTCCTCATAGTTCAATGGATAGAATAGTCCCCTCCTAAGGGATAGATGTAGGTTCGATTCCTACTGGGGATACCATATAATATTAAGAAGTAGCTCAACCAAGAGGGTTGAGCTGCTTTTATTTGCTTTATAAGTGACGATTAGATGACTAAAAGTGTTTTGATATAAAATTGAATTAAGAAAATGGAATTACACAAACTGTAACATATATCATAATATGATAATAAAATCAATAGTATTATTTTATTTAATATGATAAACTATAATAAAATATAAAATAATAAAGGGGGGACGATTATGAATCAAGTTTCTAACAGTATGAAATATATTATAGAGAAGTTAGGATATACAAATTCAGATAACTTTTATTTTTATTCCAATATAGATAAGTGTGAAGAGTTGTCATTTCATGATCGTAAGGTATTGCAAGAAATAGCCCCATGTGCCTTTTTTGTAGTTCAAGGAAAGCCAAAAGTTCTATTTTTTGATTATTTAAATAATGAGAGAGACCTTAAAAAATTATATAGGAAGATTTGGAATTCTCAAATTCCAATTATTATATTCAATGATTATGATAGTATAAAGGTCTATAATGGAAGTAGTATAAATTTATCTAAAATAGATAATTTAGAATTAAATATGATGATAGAACAAGAGTTAGAGAAATGTGATGAAATGTCTCCATTTTCATATTGGAATATAACAAATGAGAGATTTTTATGTGAATTTGAAGATTATTTTTCCAAGGATACTTTAAATAGGGTAATGATAAAAAATATAAGATGTATTACGGAAAAACTTAAGAATGAATATAACGTTAAGTTTGCAACAAAGTTAATTTTAAGGATAATTTTTATTAGATTTCTTATAGATAGAGGTGTAGTAATTGGTTATGATGGATTTAATGGAGATGTAGAATATAATAAAAAATATTTGCTGGAAGTTGCTAAAAATAAGGATTCATTATATAAGTTTTTTGAATATTTAAAAGATAAGTTTAATGGAAACTTATTTGAATTAGGAAGTGAAAAAGATGATTTATCACTTACAGATGATGTTTTTTGCTTATTGGGACGTTTTTTGTCGGGTGTGGAAGAGATGGATTCTGGACAATTATCATTTTTACCATTATATGACTTCAATATTATTCCTATAGAGTTAATTAGTAATATTTATGAGATTTTACTTGGTGAAGAGACTCAAAAAAAGGATAAAGCATTTTATACTCCGGAGTATTTAGCTGATTACATAGTAAAAGAGTCAGTTGGAACTTGCTTAGATATAGATACCAATTGTACTGTATTAGATCCAGCATGTGGATCAGGAATTTTTTTGGTTCAATCGTTGAAACAAATTATTAGTAAGAATGTTGATAGTGATGGATATATAAAAGATAATAAAAGGTTAGTTGAATTAGTAGAAAACAATATATATGGTGTTGATTTAAATCCAGAAGCAATTGATGTTACTATTTTTTCTCTGTATCTAACTCTCTTTGATTATAAGGATCCAAAGTGTTTGAGTGGATTTAAATTGCCAAATTTAAAGAATAAGAATTTATTTGTAAGTGATTTCTTTGATGATGATAAATTAAAGGATTTAAAGAAGATAGATTTTAAGTTTATAATAGGGAATCCTCCGTGGGGGAAAGTAACTACGGGTTTACACCTTAAGTATTGTAATGATAATGGAATAAAACAACAAAGACAGGAAATAAGTAGAAGTTTTATAGCAAAAGTTAAAGATTATTCAAAAGAAGACACTACATGTGCTTTGGTTGTTCCATCTAAGTTGTTTTACAATCAGCAGTTGCCAGCAATTCAATTTAGAAAAAGTCTACTTAAAAATAGTAAGATATTAAGAGTTGTTGAAATGTCTTCAGTTAGAAAATTGATATTTAAAGAGGCAGATGCTCCAGCTGCGATAATATTTTTTAAGTATTCTAATGAAAATTGTTTGGGAAACAATATGATTCATATATCACTTAAGCCTAATATGTTTTTTAAATTATATAATATAATCGCTATGGAAAAACATGATTTGAAAAAAATCCAACAAAGGATGCTTTATGAAAATGATTGGGCTTGGAAAGTATGTGTATATGGAACAGATTGGGATATAGATAACATAAGATATTTGAAAAGAAACTTTAAATCTTTAAATGAGATATTTTTAGAAAATAAATTAGAAACAGCTGCAGGCATTTCAGATAATTCGGGGAGCCATGATGCAACATGCCATATAGGAAGGAAAATTATTGAAGCAACGTCAGTTAATACTTTTTTTTATGATGGGAGTAATAAAGCTACCTTTAATAAAAAGATGGTTCATAGAATAGGAAAGACAGAGCTGTATCATCCACCGTATTGTTTAATGAGAAAGGGACCAAATTGTAAAACATATAGGTTGAGAGCTGCATTTGTTGATGATGATGTTATATTTAAGCAAGCCATTTCTGCGATAAAAGGGACAGAAAAGCAGAAAGAATTATTATTAAATATTGTAGGAATATTAAATTCATCGTTATATGCTTATTTGAATTTAATGCTTGGATCCTCAATGGGAATTGAAAGAGAGCAGGTATTTATGAATGAAGTTTATGAATATCCATTTGTTTACAGTAAAGAGATAGGAGAATTAACCAAGCAAATACAGAATATAAGATCTGTGGAGGCAGGTCAATATTTAAATGATGCTTCTAAAGAAATTGATTACTTAGATAATTTAGTTCTAGAGGAATTTGGGCTAAAGAATAATTCTTTCATTGATTATGCATTAAATGTACAGATTCCAATGATTAATAGCTCTAAATTAGGTTATAAAGAGGTTACAATAGAGACTTTAACTAAATATACAGAAATATTTAAAGAATATTGGAAACCTATGATGGAACAACAAGGCAAGTTTATAAGCATGATTTTATATCCCAAAGTGATGAATAAGTTTACTATTTTTGAATTGAGAGTTTATAATGATAAGCCACAAAAAGAAATATCTATAGAATATAATATAGATAATAATAAGGAGATATTATCTAGATTTATGATTAACAAAATTAATGAACAGTTTTATGAAATAAAGGATGTAGTATATTTTGAGGATACATCATTTTATATTATTAAAACCAATGAACATAAGAATTGGCACGTAGCAAGGGCATACCTAGATAATTCTACTGTAATAAGTTCTATTCTATCAGAAAAGCAGGGGGAATAGAAAATGGCGGGGTTTGGAGAAGGAATACTGAATAATATAATAAAAATGAATGTATTTAAAGAAATTTCATTCTATATTATCTACTGTTGTGAAGAAATGAAAAAGGATCTAATCAAATCAGAAAAGAAAATACCTAATGATGAAAATACTATAAGAAACTATTTGTTGGAAAACTATTTGGATAATAATTCTTTTAGATTACAGAATAGGATGGAAATGTTTCATTTTATGCCTGAGGCTCCTGAGAATTACGATAATGATAGCATATCTTATAAAGGTCGTGTTGATATCAAAATAGTTAATCAAAATGAATGGTTTCAAAATGGAAAAGCTGCTTATCATGTAGAATGTAAAAGGTTAGATGGATATAGTAATCTTAATAAGGAATATGTTATAAATGGAATAAGAAGGTTTGTAGTTAATCCTACACACTATAAATCGTATTATAATAAAAATTTTATGCTCGGATTTATGGTTAGAAATATAGATGTTCCCTTAAATATAAAGAAAATTGAACAAATTCAACAGAAAGATACACAGATAGAGAATCTCAGTGATTTCATAAAAAATACTGAATCTAGTAAGCATATTTATGATTGTGAATATAGAGTTGATAATAGAACTATAGTTCTTAAGCATATATTTACTGATGTATCTGAAGGTATTATTAAAAAATAGTAACCATTATGGTTACTATTTTTTGGCTTAAATAAAAATATTATTAGCTATAGTTTGAATATGGAATCAAGCAAAGAGGCTGTACCTTTTTTCATATCTTCCATTATGTGGGTATATGTGTTTAGAGTTACAGAAATATCTTTATGACCTAACCTATCACTAACGACTTTAATATTTTCACCATTAAATATCAATAATGTAGCATGTGTATGTCTAAGTGAATGAAATGATATTTGTTTTAGCTGCATATAGTTTTTAGAATCATATTTTGATGATTCTTTTTTCTTTTCTTCTAATGACTTTGTATATTTATTAATGCTTTTTGTGAAGTTCATAGATAAATTTCTAGGATTACAAATTTTATTATCTCTGCTCTTAATGATAAAATCATATTCATTAGCGTTAAGTTTTGATTTAAGTTCTTTTAAGTAGTTAATCAATATATTTGGTATACTGATAGATCTATTAGCTGTAGAGGTTTTTAGAACATTAGATAATACTAATTCTTTTGTTTCTCTATTTAATATGACTTGATTATTTACATAAAGATAACCTTCATTAAAATCTATATCACACCACCTAAGTCCACAAAGTTCACCTATTCTAAGTCCTGTAAGTATTTCAATAAATATTGGAGTATAAAGATAGGTGTTTTTTATAGTTTTTAAGTAAAAATCTATCTCATCTTTTGTCCAAAACTCTATTTGTGGTTTCTCACATTTCAATTTTTCAATATCAGTAGGTATAAAAGATATTAATTTGTTTTTACTAGCATATTTAAAACATCCATTAAGTATCTCTATCACTTTTTTAGCACTCGCTGGTTTTAAACCAGCGTTATTTGAACCTATTAAATTATTATAAAAGTTTTGAATAGTAATATTGTTAATTTGTGAAAGTTTTAGGTTACCTAAGTAAGGAATTATATGATTATTTATTCTGCTTTTATAATTTGTTTTTGTGTTTATAGAAAGTGTTTTAGATTTATATTCATCAAACCATTGATTAATGAAATCCTTGAAAAGTATATTAGTAGTAGTAGTTAAGGAATAGCCCAAGTTCTTTTTGTTAAGTATTTCAGTAGCAAACTTTTCGGCATCTCCTTTTGTTCTAAATCCTTGTTTGATTATTCTTTTACGCTTCCCGTTATCATACCCTAATGGAATATCAACCTTCCAATTATACTTTGCTATTTGTTTATAACTTGCCATAATATCACCGACTCCTATAAATGGAAAATAGATGGACATAATGTCCAAGTATTATTCTTTTTTTTGAGTCTTTGAAAGAATTTTCTTTTTCTTCTCATTAATAATTTCTGAATATAAGAATTTAATATAGCTACAAATAGATTTTTCTAATAAGTCATAGGAAGCACTATCTAAAGACTTACTATTAAGATTTAATTCACCTAACAATATAAGAATAGCATCGTGTATTCCTAAGCCTTCAAATCGCTCTTTTTCATATTCATTTATAATTTTTTGTGTATCTTCATAAGAATAACGACTTGATTCATACCAATCCCCTTCTATTCCTAATAGAGCATCTACAGAAATACCTAGCACATCTGAAAGTGTAAACACTACATCTAAACTAGGGTTTGCTTCAGTGTTAGATTCTAGATATGAAATATATTGACCTGTTTTGCCTATTCTACGTCCTAATTCACGCTGACTAATATTATATTTTTCTCGTTCTTCTTTTAATATTTGACCAAATTTTTTGATAAGGATCACTCCTTTCGTAATTGCATATTTATATTATCCTATTGCAAATGCCATTTGTCAAAGGGAAAGAAAATGAAAAAGTTGACAAATAACATTTTGCAAAATATAATATAAATGACAAATGATATTTGTCAAAATTGTAATGAGGGGTGCTTTATGAAGATAAAAATAGCTAGATTAAACCAAAATTTAACTCAAAGTCAATTAGCTAAAAAGGTTGGGGTGTCAAGGCAATATATTAGGCTTATAGAAAATCATATTGCAAAGAATCCTAATAATGAATTGATGAAAAAAATATCAAATGAATTGAACAAAACAGTGCAAGAATTATTTTTTGAGGACTAGGAGGTTAAAAAATGAATAAAAAATTAGAGTTACTTAAAACTGATGAAGTAGCAGAAATGTTAAAAAAACCTAGATCATATATTAATAATTTAATACGACAAGGAAAAATAAAGGCAATTAAGTCTGGAAAGGAATACCTTATACATTTAAATGAAGTTAATAAATATTTAGGAATAGAAACAGATGAGGAAATTTATAAGAAAGAATTATATATCAAAGAGTTAGAAGGAAAGTTAAAGGCTTATGAAATTCAATTTAGTACAGTAAAAAATTTAGTTGGTACTCTTGAGAGTTTAGTAGGTAGATAGGAATGATAAATAGAGATTTTAATTTTTAAAGGTGGTGAGTTTATGGCTCAACGTAGAATGTTTTCAATAAAAATTATTGATTCGGCAAAATTTCTTAAAATGCCAATGTCAGCAAGATTACTTTATTATGACTTAGGCATGAGAGCAGATGATGATGGAGTAGTGGAAGCATATAACGTTTTAAAGATGACAGGAAGTACAGAAGATGACTTAAGGGTACTATTAGCCAAAGAGTATGTGAAGGTACTTAATGATGATATGGTTACCTTTATATGTCATTGGAGTGAGCATAATAAAATTAGAGCAGATAGAAAGATAGATTCTATATATAAAGATTTATTATTGCAAGTTTTACCTAGTGTTAAGCTTTTAGAACCAAAAGAGAGAGCTGATTTAAAAAAAAGGAATTCTATAAATGATGAATGGACGTCCATTGGACGTCCAATGGACGGCATAGGTAAGGATAGGTTAGGTAAGGATAAGTTAGGTAAGGATAGGTTAGATGAGTACAAGGTATCTAATGAAGTAATAGATGAAATAAAGATAAAGTGGAATGGATTAGGAATAAATAAGTTGGTTAATATATCGGACAAGCGTTATAGAAAGTTACAGATTATTTTAAGTGAGAATAACATAGATACAGTATTTGAAGCCATAGAAAAAATAAAAAGTAGTAGTTACTTAAAGGGTATGAATCCTAATGGATGGATTATAACTTTTGATTGGTTTATTGAGTTAGATAATTTTTATAAAATATTGGAAGATACATATAAGGATAGGATAGATGGAAAGAAACAAAGTTTTAACAACTTTGTATCACGCTCATATGACTATGAGCATTTAGAAAAGCAGTTATTAGGGTGGGAATAGAGGTAATTCAATATAAAAGTATGATGTTTTAGTATAACTAATTTATGAAATAGTCATTCAACATTCCGTTTCACTATTGCATTACATTAGCAATAGCTAAGAAATGTTGACACAACTAAAAAAACTTAGGATAGAGTTTCATAGTTGTGTTGGCTTCCACCCCCACTTATATCCATAAGATGTTCTAGGAACGACCCCAAAGAAATATAACAAATCTCGTTTCACTTCGATTTATTATATTTCTTTGGGACCCTTAGTCGTTCAAGAACATTCTAATGGAACGGTACTAAAACCCTACGGGCTACTTCGTAGGTCAGCAAGCTGACTTTTAGACCTTATAAGTGGGGGTGGAAGCCAACTGCACTTTAAAAAAATGCTATCGCATTTTTTGTAATTATGCCTTTAGGCATAATTTTAGTAAAGGTATACGCCCTTATGTTCTTAAGAAGATATTCATTGGGCAAAGGCTTCACTGATAAAAAAATAATGTCAGCTTAATGGATTAACTTTGTAGAAATCATTTAGCAGCCATTAATTTTTTATCAGCTAACTATCGGAAGGAGGGAAGCAATGGCAAGGGGTAGAAAGTCGTCAAAAGTTAAAGTGATGACTAACAGAGATATGACATTATTAAAACAATTATCTAATACTGGCTTATCAACTATAGAGCAAGCAAAATCACATTGTGATTTAAACAGAGATAGACTCGTTAAGCTTGAAAAGTCAGGGTATATAAGAATTGAAAAAACTAATCCGGTTGGAGGGCAAATGATAGAGGTGGTAAGGCTTGATACTAAGGGAAAGGCTTATTGTGAAAATAATCTAGGAACTCAATATTTCTATAAAACAAATTTAAATCAAGCAACTCACGACTTGAAGCTCACAGAAGCTTATTATCAAATTATAAAGCAATATCCCAATGCAGTATGGAAAAATGAAACACAAGTACATTATGAAAATCAAGATAGATTACCAAATGGAGATTGTGTGGATGCAGTAGTTAACGTTAATGGAGAAAGCTTTGCTGTTGAGGTTATAGGGCATAAATATACCCAAGAAACAATTGATAATAAAGTTTCAAATGGAAATATGATTGCTGGTAAAACAATTTTGATATAAAACTTTTTAGGCATATACCTCGATTCAAAGGGAAGGAATGATAAAACATGAGTTACAAATTAGAAGTTAGAACAGATGTTATTGATCCCCATACTTACCTTGAAGCTGAATTAAATTACAAGGAGCTATTACAAGCTATTAATGATAGTGGAGGATATGTATTGTTTCAACAAATTTATAAATGGTTTGGTGGTAAATCAAAAGGTTTTAGAGAAATTAAAAAGTTACAAGATTTACTATTACTAGGTTCAGAGCAATTAAATAATAATAAATATGTTTATTTAAAAACTGTAGCTTTAAAGTATCTTAAATATAAAGATTTTGAGGGGGAAGTAACGGAACTAAAGATAAATAGATTATTAAATAAACCTGGGTTTAGACCAATTATGAATAGTGTATATTCTTTTGAATATATGATGTTGGAAAACAAATATATTAACACTAATTCATCACTTCAAACTCTTGATATCTTCATATATAACGCTAGAGAAGTGTTTAAAAATGATAGGATATCTAACCTACACTTAGGAAGAATTATTAAAGATGAATATGTAGAGCAATTAAAAACTAAACTTAAAATTTTGGGAGATAGAAATGCTATATTTCTTAAAAATTATGAGCCATCAAATGAATTCGCAAAGTCAAATCTTGAATTTGTATGGTTTGATTTTAACCAGGAAACAGATAAAAATCCAGTTTTAAGAGTTTTAAGGTTAATATCTAAATTTTTAAATAATGTAGGTACTACTGGTAAAAACAATTTATTAAATTGTTGTAATTTTTCTCTTGAAATAGTTACGTTGAGTGAAGATAGAAGCACTACGTTAAAAGGAATAAGTGATAGAGCTATAGGAATTATTGAGAAAAAGAATTCTCAATATTTAAATAGCAATACTAAAACTAAGGAAAATCTAGTTGTTAGTAATATTAAACACATTGAATATAAAGTATTTAGTGATGTTGAGGGATATATTAAGATATCTGCTAAGGGAGAGAGTGAGTTTAATTTTGTTAATGAAACTGTTATTAATAGGCTACAAGCCTTGAAAGAACACTTAAAAGGAGGGGATTAATTGAGTGGATTATTGGAAATAATTATAGTTTTAATTATTGGAGGAGTTATTTATCAAATGTTCTTTGCTACGAAGGATTTGAAAAAATATAATCCTAATGAAAATGTAGTTCCAGAATATGATAAAGATAATTACATAATTCCACCAAAGGAAAAGGATAGTTATACACCAGAAGCTCCAAGGGGAGTTAAAACACCTTTTGCTGAAGTTCCTATAACTGTTGATGAAGAACAAGAGGAATTTAAAAGAAATAATATTTTATTAGGACAAGATATAAAAGGGTTTAATGATTTTTATGTTTCTCCAAAAGAGTTAAATGCTATGTGTTTAATTGTAGGAGCAACCGGAGCTGGTAAAACAGAGTGTATAAAAACATTATTAGAACATGCCTTAACAAATAATCATCCGATTATTATTGTTGATGGAAAAGGTGATCCAAAGTTTCCGAATGAATATAAGGAAATGTGTGATAGAAATAATAGGAACTTTAAATTGTTCTGTTGTGAAGCTGATAAGTCATTGCATTATAATCCATTAAGGCATGGTCAGTATACTGAATTAAAGGATAAGTTAATAGATATTTTTGAATGGTCAGAAGAATATTACAAAAATCAAGCTGAAAGATTTTTACAAGGAGTATTTAGAGTTTTGTTACTTCCTGAAGCTAAAGAGCTATTAGGTTATGAAGTAATTGATTTACAAATTTTAATTAAAACCTTCAGTATTGAAGTTATGGAAAATTTAGTACCTCAACTTGATGGTGCAGCTAATTTTATGTTACCAATTTTATCTGAAGCTGATGTTAAAGCAGTTAATGGATATGCAGGTAGATTAAAGACTATAGCAGAAAGTGAATTAGGGGAATTATTTATTGATACACAAGACCCAAATGTAATTGACTTGATGGAAAGTATTGAAAATAATGATGTGGTTTTCTTCTCATTGGATAGCTTAAAGTATTCTGTTTACGCTCAAATGTTGGGGAGATTAATAATTGCAGATTTAAAGACTGTTGCTCCAAGGTTTGCCGGAGAGGATAAGCAAATCTATACTGTTTTTGATGAATTTAATGTATTTGCTAGTGAAATAATAGTTAATTTAATTAATAAGACTAGGTCATATGGATTTAGAAATATTATGGGCACACAAGAGTTAGCAGATATGATTATAAATGGAGATGAAAAGTTATTACGCCAGGTGTGGGGAAATACAAATGTCAAAATAGCATTAAGGCAAGATGTTTCAGCATCCCAAGAGGAACTATCAAAAGGTGTAGGAACACAAGATTTATATAAAACAACAATTACTAAGGGTAAATCTGGAGAAAAGCAACAAATGAGTGATAGTTTGAGTGCAACCATTGAAGAAGAGCTTTACTATAAAGCTAGAGATTTTGGCGAACTTAAAATAGGTGAAGCTATAGTATTTATTAAAGTACCAGAGTTTAGACACGCAAGAATAAAAATTAGGATGGTGAAGTAATATGTTTTTAATACCAATATTCAATATTTTATTAAACATATCTTTTATAGGGATATTAGAGTTTATGGTTTCTTGTTTCATTCCTGGTCAATTCTTACCATTTAATCATATGATAAGAACTTTATTGATTTATATGATTATAATTTTTGGGATGTATACTGAATTTGGACAAAGGTGTGTAGCCTTTTTTGCAAGAGGTAGAAACACCATTGGGAGAGAAGAAAAAATATTACAACCAATTATGGAGCAGTTAAAAGATAGAACAGATATTAGAGGTTATTCAGCTCCTGTTTACATTCAATTTAGGATTTTAGAAGCTTTGGATAATATATCAGCTAAGAAAATAAAGAGATTAAATAAAAAGGTCAATCGTATGAAATACGCATACCTTACTGGTACAGTTAAAATATTTACTTTTGATAGTCTTGATATAGAAACTAATTCTTATGGAAATTCAATTTTTATAAGTAAAGGAGCTATAGATACTCTACCAGCTAATGAATTAAAAGCAGTTATTTATAATGAATTTGCACAAATAAAAACTAATGTAGCTAATATGAGATTATTACATGATGCAAATATCCTTTTAGGTCGTGCTAGTGCAATAATAGGATTAATTTTAAGTCCTTTTGCTTTAACTATAGGAACATTAGGTAGCATAATGTTTTCATCATCTAGTAGCAATTATGGTTCAACTTTTGGAGGTATTTTTGGGAACATTAATACAGTAATAGTATATGCCTTATTGTGTATTGTAAGAATTGTTCTTTGGTTGATCACTAAGAAGTATACCAATACTGCCTATATGTTATTTGAAAGAAAAATATTTATAAAAGCTGATAGAGCAACATATAAAGCTGGTTTTTCAAGTGATTTATTAAGTTACTTAGAAAAATTATATGTATTCAAATTAAATGATAAAGAAGTTTCTAAATTGTTTGTGGAGTTAAGACCACTTGTTGCTTATAGAATGAATTATTTTGATAATGTACTAGGATATAATAGAACATTATCTTCAGATAATTATGCTTGGTCATCTAACTATATGGAAAGAGTTCAAACAGTAAATAATAATAAGAATATTTCTTAACAAAGGAGGAGATTAGATGTATTGTCCACGTTGTAATATAACTACTGAAGATAAATTTTGTGAGAATTGTGGAGGGGAAACCATTGGAACAATGGAAGCTCCAAAGCAAACAGAGTGTAAGGAAAGTTTTAATAAAGAAAACTTTAAAATGAATTTACCTAAGTTGTCAAAGAAAAAAATTATCACTTTAGTTGCTGGAGCTTTGTTATTGTCTATAGGAATAGGAGGGTATGTACTTTTTAAAGGAAAAAACACACCTAAAAATATAGTTGAAAAATACTTTAATTATTTAGCTGAAGGTAATTATAGTAGTGCCTATAAGATGTTATCCGGAACAGATGATAAGTTTTTAAGCGAAGATTTATTTAAGAAATCAATGGAACAAACAGATTTTAATAATTTTAAAATTGAAGAATTTTCTCCGGAAGAATACAGAATGGTTTATTTTGATCCTAGTAATTCAAGTAATTTTGATATTACTAATGCTTCAGATGTATTTACAGTAGATGCCGGTTCAAAGTCTTATCCAGTTAATATTATTAAAGATGGTAAGAAGTTATTGTTTTTTGATGATTACAAGCTTGATATTAATAGTTTTACTACTAAATGGTCAATTAGTACGCCTAATGGTGCCACGGTCAATATAGAGGGAATAGAGCCTAATAAATGTAAGGAAGGAATAGATACTGTTGTAACATTAAAGGATAATTATGCCCCTACTAAAGATGAATATGAGCTTTCTATATTTAATGGAAACTTTAATGTAACTTCTGAAATGCCAGGGGCAAAGAAGGTAACTCTAAATAGCGTACAAGCTGGAAAAGACTTAGATATAGAATTTAACTTAACAGATGAATTAACTAATGAGCTTCAAGAAAAAGCCAAAAGCTATTTAGAATTATATTATGCTAATGCTCCTAAGGAAAAGTATTCGAAATTAATGACTAAAAATAATGAGGCAATTAATAAAATTCAAACTACTGCTAGTGAAAAAGTAACTTATTCCATAAAAGAAATAAAGGTTTCAAAACAAAATTTTGCGGATAGTGGACACGCTATAATAACTATTACTGGACTTGTAGATTACGAAGATAACTCACTTGTGGAGTTGGGGTTCCCAAAACAAGTAGGGACAAAGGATATCTTATCAACCTTTTATTTTCTAAAACAAGATGATAAATGGTTAATACTAGACACAAGTTATATCTACTAAATAAGGGTACTATTAAATAGTACCCCACTTAAATAAATACTCTTTAGATGGTTATGCGACCAACCATCTAATATCATAATTTTATACTAATTTAATTTTATTAGGAAGTGAATAGTTGTGGAAAATATGTTAATACCATTAAAAATAGATAATTTAAAGGTTTCAATTAAAAATAAAAAAAGAGTTTTAAAAATTTTAGTAAGTTTGTTTATATGCAGTATTTTGTTTTATTGTTTAGGAAAGTTAGGAATTTATTATAAAGAATATATGTATGAATTATCAATTAGAAATCTTTTCAATGAAAGCTATTATTCAACAAAGAGTGATGTTATTGAAAGTATTGATATAGTTACTAAACTGCCTAAAAAGGTAACAGATGTACTAATAAAAAATGATGTTAAATTTAGTTTTATACCTTGGCAGCCGGTGGAAGGAGCTTGTGGTCAATTTAGCAGTATGGAAAGGTTAATACAAGTCCAATACTTATCAAGTAGTGATGATAACATTATATCTAAATATCCTAATCAGTTAACAACTCTTCATGAAGTAGCACATGCTTTTGATTGTGATTTTTCATTAAATTTAGTAGGATATGCATACTCTGGAGATAGGATATTTGATAATATTTATAAAAAAGAAGCTGCAAAATTATTTAATAAGGATGTTATTCCAGGAGAAAGTGAAGAATATTTGGATTATTATAGGAAATCAAGGTGGGAATACTTTGCAGAGAGCTTTGCTTTCTATTTTGGAAATGAAGAAAGTAATGAGATACTATTAAAAAATGCACCTGAAACTTATAACTTTATAAGACGAGTTACAAGAAGCAAAGATGAATTTACTTTTTTTAATTATATAAAGGAAAAATTTTAAAATATAAATAAATTATAAATGTGAAAAGGAGTGAAAGTTTGTGAAAAAAATACTGGTTAAATTTTTTATATTTTACATAATACTGTTTATATTGATTAGTCCTAAAGTTAGGAATTACTTAGGAGATAAAATAAAGTACATGATAAGGAAACCATTTATTGAATTAATGCAAGATATTTAGATAATTAATAATGTTTTAAAAGGGGGCAAGATTATATGAGTGGACAACTTGAAAAAGGATGGGAACAGGTAACAGTTAGAGTTAGTGAAAATTATCATAAGGTACATAGCTTTTTAAATTATAAATACATAAATGAAAAGTTAGGTAAAAAAATTATAGATAATGCATTGATTTATTCATTAGATAGATTGGTAGTAGATGGATTTAAGTATAAAATAATTCCGTTTAAAGGAACAAGAGAACCTAAAGGGTTTACTCTTAAAGAAACTACAACTAAGAAAGTAAAATATTATTATAATTTTTATAGTTTATTTTATGAAGAAAAGTTTGGAAAAAAGTTATTTTATTCAGAGTTTATTGAGCTTTTAATATATATATATTGTAAGAATTATTTAGACGATAATGATAAAAAGTATTTATCAGTTAGTTGGTATGTTGAAGAGCAATAAATACTCAATAAATAAGAACAAAAAAAGACCCACGTTCAAGGTAAGGTCTTTTTTGTTCTTAATAATTAACTTAAAAAATTTAAGGTTTAATAGCTAAAAATGAATTTATATAATACTTAGTTTGCCAGTGCTAGATAAATTAAATTTAGCTATATATATTATATACCAGTATGTAATAGATTAGTATAATATTAATAAAAATTATATTTAGAAGTTAATTATGCAATGAATAATAATACTATGTATTACATAGCAACGTTATATAATACATAATAATGCTATGCATTACATAACAATATTATGTTTATTTTTTAAAATTAATATAATTACTTAACTAATAATACTAACAAAAGATTTTTTAATTATAATATAATTAAGATAAGAAATAGTTACTAAGATTTTATAAATTAGGTGACTATAAGATGACCATTCTCCTAAATGAATTAAATATTATAAGAATTTATAACAATGTATGATTTATGAAAATTAAGTAATATACATAGCTAATAGCATATTACTCAACCTTATGAAATAAATAACAATATGTGGGGCGTTTCCTACTGGGGATACCAAGTACTCAAGAAAATCTTGAGTACTTTTTTTATAAATTAGATTTGTACATGATATTAATATTAGAATTTCTAGGCATAATAGTTAATATAAAAAATAGAAATATTATGATATAATAAATATTAAAATATATTTAGGAGAATTAGGAGAGTGATTATAGTTGGACTCTAGTTACACGTTTGAGATAATTCTATTAGTTATAATGATTATATTATCAGGATTTTTCTCGATGTCAGAGACAGCACTTATGTCTTTAAGTAAGATAAGAATTAGGCATATGGTAGATGAAAATGTAAAAGGCGCAAAGCTTGTGGAAAATTTAATTGAAGACCCAAACAAGCTTCTGGGAGCAATACTTATAGGAAACAATATAGTTAATATAGGAGCATCATCATTAGCTACTTCATTAGCTTTAAAGTTATTTGGAGGTAGTGATAAGGCTGTTACTGTAGTAACCTTAGTTATGACTATATTAATACTTATATTTGGTGAAATAACACCTAAATCAATTGCAAAACAAAAGTCAGAAAACGTATCATTATTTGTTAGTAAGCCTATTAAACTAGTGGTATCTGTTTTTAGACCGCTTGTTAGTGTATTTACTGGAATCTCATCTATATTTATTAGGCTTCTTGGAGGAAATCCTAAAGCGTCTGAGCCATTTATAACGCAGGAAGAATTAAAGACAATGGTTGGTGTAAGCGAAGAAGAAGGCGTTCTTGAAGATGTAGAAAAAGAAATGATATTTAATGTTTTTGATTTTGCAGATATGCAAGTTGAAGATATAATGGTTCAAAGAGTTGATATAACTGCTATAGATGTTGAATCAACATATAAAGAAGTTTTGGAAATAATAAAAATGGAACAATTTTCTAGAATTCCTGTTTATAAGGAAACTATTGATAATATTATAGGAATACTTAATGTTAAAGATTTGATAATAGCAGATATAAATGAAGAAGATTTTAAGGTTACAGATTATACAAGAGAGCCTTTCTATACATTTGAATTTAAGAAAATAACAGAAGTATTTAAGGAAATGAAAAAGAGTAAAAACCATATGTCTATAGTTTTAGATGAGTATGGTGGAACTGTTGGAATAATAACTATCGAAGATTTAATTGAAGAAATAGTTGGTGAAATAGAAGACGAGTATGACGATGAAGATGAAATGATTGAGGTAGTAAAAGAAGACGAATATATAGTAGACGGAAGTGCTAGACTTAATGATATAAGTGATCTTATAGGAGTAAGTATGGAGTCTGAGGAGTTAGATTCTGTAGGTGGATTAGTAATAGGAGAACTTGGAAGAATACCTGAAGAAAAAGAAGAGGTTCTTATTAATAACATCAGATTCGTTGTGGAAGAAGTAGATAAAAATAGGATTAAGAAAGTTAGAATATTTACTTAATGTATAGAGGAGGTTATTTAACTTCCTCTATAGTTATATAGGAGAAATAGTTTATGGACTTTATGAAGTATGCTTTAATAGAAGCTGAAAAGGCTATGGAGGCAGAAGAGATACCAGTTGGTGCTATAGTTGTGAAAGATGGCATTATTATAGGAAGAGGTTATAATCAAAAAGAAAAAAAGAGTAATCCTACTGAACATGCTGAGATTATAGCAATAAGAGAGGCTTGCAGTAACATTGGAGATTGGAGATTAAATGGATGTGAAATGTATGTTACATTAGAACCTTGTCCAATGTGTGCAGGAGCTATTTTGCAAAGTAGAATATCAAGGTTATATATAGGTACATTTAATAAAGATATGGGTGCTTGTGGTTCTGTAGTTAATTTAGTAGACAATAGAAGGTTAAATTCCTTTGTTAATGTTATATGGACTTATGATGAACGATGTAGTGATATATTAAAAATTTTTTTTCATTTAAAGAGGAATGGAATTTTACAGAAGAGGAGATTATAGTTTATGAACAACCCAATTGCATTTGAGTTATTTGGATTAGAAGTAAGGTGGTATGGATTATTAATAGGATTAGGAGTAATGGTTGCTTTAGCATTAGCTTATTTTAACTGTAAAAAGAAAAATTTAAGTTTTGATTTATTAACAGATGGATTTTTAATTGCATTTCCTTGTGCAATTATTGGAGCAAGATTATATTATGTAGCTTTTGAATTTGATAGGTATAGAAACAATCTTATAGATATATTTAATATAAGACAAGGTGGCTTGGCTATTCATGGTGGACTTATAGGAGCTTTTTTAGCTGCATATATTTTTGCAAAAGTGAAGAAGATAAATATATTAGAGTATATGGATGTTGTAGCTCCATCTTTAATTTTAGCTCAAGCTATAGGAAGATGGGGAAATTTCATGAATTCAGAAGCTCATGGTGGCTCTGTATCGACTGAATTTATAAGTCGTTTTCCTAAGTTTATACAAGATGGAATGTATATAAGAGGAAATTATTATCATCCAACTTTCTTATATGAATCAATATGGAATTTATTAGTTTGCGGAATTTTAATATTTATTTTGTATAAGAAAAAAGAAGGAACCGATGGAATTGTTATTTCTAGTTATATAGGATTGTATTCTTTAGGAAGATTCTTTATTGAAGGATTAAGAACAGATAGCTTAATGTTCTTTGGATTAAGAATAGCTCAGATAGTAAGTATATTAGGAATAGTTATAAGTATATTTTTATTAGTATATATTTATAGAAAGAAGAAGTAAAATTGAGGACTGTAGCAAATTGCATAGTATATTCAATTTGTGAACAATTCTTTTATAAAATCTTAAGGAAGAAATATTCTATTGAATTAGAATTATATCTATGATATTATAAGGAAGTATTAAAAACAATAGTATATCTTGGAGAGATGTCCGAGTGGTCGAAGGAGCACGCCTGGAACGCGTGTATAGGGGAAACTCTATCGTGGGTTCAAATCCCACTCTCTCCGCCAATGCCGTGCTAGATGGGGAGTTAGCGGTGCCTTGTAACCTGCAATCCGCTATAGCAGGATTGAATTCCCTAGGGAGGCTATAATGAGTATGGTCTGCCCTATGTAAGTGGTGTTGATAGTCGGGTCCCACGCAATGGAACCCATGAACCTCGTCAGGTCCGGAAGGAAGCAGCGATAAGTGGTCACTTTCGTGTGCCGTGGATTAATCTGGCTTGAGCTAACTGCATAGGTAACGCGTATGATTTATAATCGAACTAGGGTGCACGGTTTTATTATGTACACCTTTCTTAAAATAAAGGAAAGGCTTTTTTTATGATATACAAGAAATATTTAGGTTACTCTTCAATAGGATTAACAATATAGGACAATAGGATAAGAAAGAGAGGGAATTTAAGCTTTGCTTAAAATCCCTCTTTTTCTTATTGTCTATCTAAATTAATATATTCAAATTCTATTCCGTTTTTAGGATCTTTCTTTTCACCAGAAGAATAGGTGATTTTCCACTTACTAAAGTCTATATCAGGGAAATAAGTATCTCCTGAAAAACTTCTTTTAATTTTTGTAAGATATAACTTGCTACAATAAGGGAAAGTTGTATTGTATATTTCTCCTCCACCAATTACGAAGGCATTTTCACTATTATTTGCATATTCATTTATAACATCTTGAATATTATGTACTATTTCAACTTGATTAGAATCAACTTTATAATTTTCATCTCTAGTTATAACTATATGTTTTCTACCAGGAAGAATTCCAGGTAATGATTCAAAGGTTTTTCTACCCATTATTAGGGTATTATCCATGGTTATTTCTTTAAATCTTTTTAAGTCTTCAGATAAATGCCATAGTAGTTTGTTGTCTCCACCTATTAAGTTGTTTTCTGCTATAGCAACAATAATTGAAAGCATTAAACAGACACCTCCATTTTAATTGCAGGATGATATTCATAGTCTATTAATTTAATATCATCAATTGTAAATTCATAAAAGTCTTTTATTTCAGGGTTTAACCATAACTTAGGAGCAGAATATGCATCATTTGCTCTAGTAATTTGTACTTCCATACCCTCAATTTGGTTTTCATATATATGAGCATTATTAATTACATGAGTAAATAAGCCAGGCTTTAATCCTGTAACTTGTGCTAGCATATGAGTTAGAACTGAAAATTGAGCACTGTTAAAAGGAACTCCTAAAGGCATATCACCGGATCTTTGAATTAACATACAGTTTAGGTGACCGTCAGTAACATCCCACATAGTTAAGAAACAGCAAGGAGCAAGGCTCATCTCAGGAAGGTCTTCCCAGTTCCAAAGATTCAACATCATTCTTCTATCTTGAGGATTGTTCTTTAATGCTTCTATTAGATTATCTATTTGGTGAAATTTTTTTACTTGGTATCCATAGGCTTTACCGATAGTACCATCTTCACCTTCCCATTCATTCCAAATCTTAACGTTCATTTGTCTTAAATCTTCAACTACATTAGATTGCTTTTGATAAATCCAAAGCATTTCTTTAACGGCTGTTTTAAAAGCAACAAACTTAGTTGTTAGGATAGGAAACTCTTTTTGAAGATTAAATTGCATTATTTGATGTGGCAACTTATACGTAGGCATTCCAGTTCTATTATTATCATAATACCCATTATCTAGAATGTCTTTTACTATAGATAAATATTTTTCATCGTAAAGACTCATAATTAACCTCCCTAAAAATAGTATCTAAACTATTTTAACATATTAAATAATTATTTACTAATATGTTCTGCAGTAGTGTATAATAAGAAATGTAGGATTTAACAAGAGTAGAGAGGTGAAGACCTTGGCATATACAGCCTTATATAGAGAATGGAGACCTAAAAATTTTGAAGATGTAGTAGGTCAAGAACACATAACAACTACATTAAAAAATCAAATACAAAATGATAGAATTGCTCATGCTTATCTTTTTTGTGGAACTAGAGGAACAGGAAAAACTTCTACTGCAAAAGTTATGGCAAAGGCTTTAAATTGTCTTAATCCTGTGAATGGAGAACCTTGCAATGAATGTGAAATGTGCAAGAAGATAAATGAGGGATTAGCGATAGATGTCACAGAATTAGATGCTGCTTCTAATAATGGAGTAGATAAGATTAGAGATATAATTGATGATGCGAAATATCCTCCACAGGAAGCTAGATTTAAAGTATATATAATGGACGAGGTTCATATGTTATCTATGGGAGCAGTAAATGCTTTCCTAAAAACACTAGAAGAACCACCAGCTAACGTAATATTTATTTTGGCAACTACTGACCCTCAAAAGTTACCTATAACTATACTTTCTAGATGTCAAAGATTTGACTTTAAGAGAATTAGTAAGTCAGATATTTCAGATAGATTAAGAAAAATAGTAGGTGCTCAGGGAGTTTTAGCAGATGAAAAAAGTTTGGAGCTTATTTCCAGAGTTTCTGATGGTGCTATGAGAGATGCATTAAGTATATTGGATCAATCAATTGCAATGGGGGATGGTTCTGTTAATTATGATAGCGTAGTTGGAATGCTTGGATTAGTAACTAATGAATACTTGTTTAATATAACTTCAGCAATAATAGAAAGAAACATACAAAAAGCAATGAACATTATTGAAGAAGTAGTTTATGCAGGTAAGGATATAAATTTATTTATTAAGGATTTAACAGGACATTTTAGAAATTTATTAATGGCAAAAGTAACTAATAATCCTGAAGAAGTGTTAGATATGTCTATGGAAAATATAAATCTTATAAAAGAGCAAGGCTCTAGAATAAGAGTAGAAGAAATAATGAGAGATATTAGAATACTTCAAGAGGCAGAGGGTAATGCTAAGATTAGTAAACAAGCAAGACTATATTTAGAATTAGCTACAATAAAAATGTGTAAAATTGAATATGATACATCTAGTGAAGTAATTCTTGCTAGAATAAATAGATTAGAAGAAGTAATAAAGAGTGGAAAGATACAAGTGGCTCAAGCACAACAAGGTAGCAATCAGGATGATGAAGTATCTAATGTGCAAAAAAGAGTTGCAACACAAGATGTAATTAACAAAGAACAAGCAGTAACAGAAACTCCTGTTATTGAAGTGAATACTAATGCAACAACGTCTATTGGAGATATACAAAGAGCATGGCATGATATATTAGAAGCTTTAAAAGCTAGAAGAGCTATGGTTATATATGCCTCATTAATGACAGGAAGACCTGTAGCCTGTAATAATGGGATTGTTTTAATAAAATATGAAGAAGAGTATGCATTTAATAAAATAAGGTTAGAAAAACCTGATAACATAAAGGTTATTAATGAAGTAGTTTCAGAAGTAATGAGAGAGAGATTAAAGGTTAGATTTACTGTTGAAACTAAAGAAGAAGCAGAAAGAAACCCTGAAGAAGTTCTTTTACAGGCATTAGGAGAATCTGCATTAGAAATAATAGATGAATAAAAGATAGAATTGAATTAAAAAATACTATATAATATAAAATATATATTTTGTAAGGAGGAATTGATTATGGCAAGAGGTGGATTTCCAGGTGGCTTCGGCGGAGGAAATATTAATAACTTAATGAAGCAAGCTCAAGCAATGCAAAAGCAAATGGAAGAAATGCAAAAAGAAGTTGAAGCTGCTGAATTTGAAGCTTCAGTTGGTGGAGGAGCTATTTCAGTTCGTGTAAATGGAAAGAAAGAAGTTTTAGGAATTAACATAAAACCAGAAGTAGTAGATCCAGATGATGTGGAAATGTTAGAAGATTTAGTACTTAGTGCTGTAAATGAAGCTTTAAGAAAAGCTGATGAAGAAACAGCTAATAAGATGGGTAAATTAACAGGTGGTTTAAAGATGCCTGGTTTATTCTAGGAAATTATTTAAGGCATACAGGTATAAATTATTCCTGTATGCCTTTTTACTGAAAGGAATGAGAGAGATGGATTTTTATCCAGTAGCTATAGAAAAACTAATAGAAGAATTTGCAAAGTTACCCAGTATAGGACAAAAGACAGCTCAAAGACTAGCTCTACATGTATTAAATTTACCTGAAGATGAGGTTAAAGAATTTGCAGGAGCGTTAGTTAAGGCGAGAGGAACTATAAAATACTGTTCGGTTTGTGGGAACTTTACTGATAGTGACCCATGTGCAATATGTTCAAATCCTAATAGAGATAAGGGCGTAATTTGTGTAGTAGAGCAACCTAAAGATATTATGACCATGGAAAAGGTAAAGGAATTTAATGGGCTTTATCACGTTCTGCACGGAAATATTTCTCCTATGCAAGGAAGAGGTCCACAAGATATTAGAATAAGAGAATTAGTATCTAGAATGAGAGAAGACATAAAAGAAGTTATAGTTGCAACTAATCCCAATATTGAGGGAGAGGCAACAGCTATGTACATATCTAAGATCTTAAAACCTCTAGATGTTAAGGTAACAAGAATTGCAGCTGGAATTCCAGTAGGTGGAGATTTAGAGTATGCAGATGAAGTAACTCTATCTAAAGCCTTAGAAGGTAGAACTGAAATATAATGTGGAAATAAAAAGGAGGGCCACAATTTACATTGGGCCCCTTAATAGATAGATGGGAGTTTTAGAAGTTTTGTTTGATAATGAGTGAAAAGCTTCTTATGGAATTAATATATGGGATATAGTGAAATGTGTTCCAAATTTTTTTGAGTACTTGTATACTACCTCTAAAAAATGGAAATAATCTAGATAAATAAGTTTGGAGGGGTAGTTGTGAATAAAAAGAATATAATTCAATATATTACAGGTATTAAGGAAAATGAAAATGAAGGATTAGATATTGTAGATGCAATTGAAGATGCCAAGGCAGAACTTGAAGCAGCAAGAAGCACATTCGATAATGTACAGGACTCAAAATTAATTGAACTTGCTATCTATGCTGAAGAAGTTGCATTAAAAAGATATGAATATTTGCTTTCTTTGGCGAAAGAAAGAGATATTAGAGTAAGTAATGAATATATATTAGATAGGTGCATAAGAATGGCAGAGTAAAGTAAATGGGGGGATTTTAATGGAAGAATTAACACAGTTAGTAACTATGAATCCAATAATATTTGGTATAGTAGGGCTAGTTATATTATTTATTATTTTAAAGTTATTTAAGTGGCCTTTAAAGATACTTCTTAATGGTGTATTTGGTGTTATTTTATTATACTTAGTTAATTTTATAGGTGGACAAGTTGGATATCCAAATCTTATTGGAGTCAACTGGATAACAGCTCTTGTAGCAGGATTTTTAGGAATACCAGGGGTAGCTGTTTTAGTAATATTTAAATTGTTTATGTAGTTTTGAGCTCACTTAATAGGTGAGCTTTTTTATTCTTTAGAAAATTATAGATTCAATTAAGTTGTGGGTAGCTTCAACAATTTAGTAATACATTAGTTCATTTCTTCATAAAGAATAAAAAAATAAAATATATGCCCTTGCAAGATTTTCCTCAGGCAAGCTTCGGAAACTCTAATGAGTAAGTTCTATTTACCAAATTTAAATTTGGAATATCACGTATGCAGATGGGCGAAAAAAATCGACGGCTCCACAGTCGCCTTGGCGATTTTTTATATAAATAATATAATTTAAGAATATGTTAAGAAAAAACTAAGGTTTTAGATTGTTTATTTTTAAGTATTGTTGTTTATCATTAGGATATAGAATTTTAGGAGGAGAACATATGAAAGTTTTAGAAGTAAAAGGGGTAAAGAAAAAACTTGGCAAAAGAGAAATTATTAAAGGTTTAGATTTATCTGTAAATGAAGGAGAAATTTTTGGTTTCTTAGGACCAAACGGTGCAGGTAAAACAACAACTATAAGAATGCTTGTTGGATTAATATCTCCAAATGAAGGGGAAATAGTAGTATGTGGTAAAAGTGTTTTATCAGAAAAAGAGCAAGCGCTTAAAAATGTTGGTGCAGTTGTAGAAAATCCGGAACTTTATAAATATCTTTCTGGTAGAGAAAATCTTATGCAAATAGCAAGGATAAGAAAAGTATCTAAAGAAGAAGTAGAAGAATTAATAGATTTAGTTGGTCTTAAAGATAGAATAGATGATAAAGTAAGAAAGTATTCTTTAGGAATGAAACAAAGACTTGGATTAGCTACTGCATTAATAGGAAATCCTAAGTTATTGATTTTAGATGAGCCTACAAACGGGTTAGACCCTTCAGGAATTATAGATTTTAGAGATGTTGTAAAGAAGGCAGCAAGAGAAAGAGGAATGGCTGTATTTATTTCTTCCCATATATTAAGTGAGGTTCAAAATCTTTGTGATAGAGTTGCATTTATAAATAATGGAGTTATTAAGTCTGTAGAAGATATTCATGATAATAGCATGGAAACTGAATTGGATAGTCTAACATTAGTTGTTTCAAGCAATAAGGAACAAGCTGTAAAAGTATTGAAAGACATTGGGTTCGTAAATTCATCAACAGTTATAGATGAGGAAATTCATATAATAGTTGAAACAGGAAAAACAACGGAATTATTAAAAGTATTATTAAAGAATAATGTGTTAGTTGAAGAAATTTATAAGAATAGAAAAGGACTTGAACAAAGATATATGGAGCTTGTTGAAGGAGGGATAAGATAATGATATTTACATTAATAAAAAATGAATTAATTAAGATATCTAAAAGATCTAAAACATGGATTGTATTTGCATTGTTTGCTATTTGTGTAGTTGGAATTGGAATTATAAGTAATATAGATGCAAAAAATATAGCTTACAATAATACTCCAGAGGGTAGAATAGAATCTTTAAATAGCTCTATCCAATATGCTGAAGATCATTTAAAAGAGTTAGAGACATACAAGGATAAGTGGGCAGAGGAAGCAATAGAGGAGCAAAAGCAATATATAATTAGCTTAAAGGAAGAGATTAAGCTTCAAGAGGAAAGAAAGAAGAATCCTGATGACCCTAATTTGTGGAGAAAAACATTAGAACAAGAAAAGAAAAATATTCAAGAAGTTTTAGATGATACAAGTTATCCAGATAGATATAAGACACATGAGAAACAAAGACTGGCAGAAATAAATTCATATTTAGATGCTGGGGTAAAACCAGTAGAAGAGTGGGAGTTCTATCCTACAAATGTTGGAATGCAATTTATGCAAGTTGTAGGTTTAATAATATTAGCAGCAGGTATTGCTGTGTTTATGAGTGATATTGTTTCAGGTGAATCTACACCAGCTACATTAAAGTTTTTATTAGTTCAACCAATTTCAAGAGCAAAGGTTATTTTGTCTAAGTTTATTGCAGTTATTATTACAGTTGTAGCTATGATAGCTGGATTAGAAGTTGCTGCCTATGGAGTGATAGGAGCATTTACTGGATTTGATGCTGCTAAAATGCCTAAATTAATAGGCATGAGATTCCAATGGGATTATAGTGAAGTAGAAAAGTATGGAGCACCTCAATTAACACAAGTTGATGGTAGTGGAATATTATCAACAAGAGGAGATGCATTATTCCAAGGGTTTGCATTACAAATATTATTTATAATTGCATGCTGTGCTCTTATATTTATGATATCTACATTAGTTAAGAGTAGTATGATTAGTATGGCTATTTCAGTATTAGTCTGTGTAGCGAGTACTATGATTTGTATGATGTCCCCTTCTGTAGCATCTAAGTTTGGACATTTAATATTCTTAAACTATGGAAATACAGTTAGTGTTATAGATGGTAGTATATCTCAGATGTTTAATAATCCTAACTTCAGCATAGGCTTTGGAGTTGCCTTAATGGTTGGAACTATTGTTGTTTGTTATACAATATCCACTATTATATTTAAAAAGAAAGATATTCTAGCATAGGTAAAAATAAAGCTTCGCAAATGCGAAGCTTTATTTTTATTAATACTCTATATAAATATTATCCTTACTACCCCTTATTACAATTATTACTTCTTTTACTTCTATTATTATGTTAATCTATATTATATTGAAAGGTTTAAGGAGATGATTTTATGCCAGCCGGTACTGGAGTTAATTGTGGAGAATGCCCCGAAAAGAAGAATGGGAATTGTAATGGCGATGATACAAGATGCCTTTGCTATAAATGTCCTAGAAAGTTATCTCAATGTATGTGCGTAAAGTATTGTAGAGAAACTGAATCAGTTTTATATTTTGATGAAAATGAAAACCACTGGTAAAGATACTAGTGGTTTTTAGTTTTGTAGGTAGTAAATATAAGTAATTCATAAATAAATCTTAAAAATAAAAATATTTAAAAAAAGTATACCCAATTTCATAATAATGGTATATAATATACATTACAAGAACACTTGTATTTCATACAAATACATATGGGGCTTTTTAATTAGAAATTCAAGTGAAGCAATAAGTATATAGATAATTAGGGGGATGTTAAACATGCATAAGAAATTATTTATTCCTGGACCGGTAGAAGTACGTCCAGAAGTATTAGCCAAAATGGCTGAACCAATGATAGGTCATAGAAGTAAGGATGCTTCAGCATTACAAAGAAGAATAAGTGATAATATGAGAAAGATATTTTTCACAGAAAGTGAAATTCTTATTTCAACTACTTCTGGTAGTGGACTTATGGAGGGTGCTATAAGATGCTGTACAGCAAAAAAAGCAGCAGTATTTTCAGTAGGTGCTTTTGGTAAGAGATGGTACGAGATGGCAGTTTCAAATAATGTACAAGCAGATCTTTATGAAGTAGAAATGGGTAAGGCTGTTGATCCAGAAGAGGTTGATAAGGCACTTGCCACAGGAGAGTATGATTTAGTAGCAGTTACTCATAATGAAACATCTACAGGTATAATGAATCCAATTGAAGAAATAGGAGAGATAGTAAAAAAATATCCTGAAGTTGTGTTTATAGTAGATATGGTTAGTTCTGCAGCAGGAAGTAAGGTAGAAGTAGACAAGTGTGGCATAGATATTTGTATTACTTCAACTCAAAAGTGTATTGGATTGCCTCCAGGAATGTCAATTTGTACATTCTCTGAGAAAGCAAGAAAGAGAGCTGAACAAGTTCCTAACAGAGGATATTATTTAGATTTACTTCAATTATATAAATATATTCAAAAGAAGGATTACCAATATCCATCAACTCCTTCACTTTCTCATATGTTTGCTTTAGATTATCAACTAGATTATATCTTAAATGAGGAAGGTCTTGAAAATAGATTTGCAAGACATAAGGAAATGGCAAAAATAGTTAGAGATTGGGCAGAAAAGAATTTTGAATTATATTCAGATAAGAATCATTTATCAAATACAGTTACTAATGTTAAGAATACAAAGAATATAGATGTATCAGCATTAAACAAAGCACTTGGGGAAAGAGGTTTCCAAATTTCTAATGGATATGGAAGCTTAAAAGATAAGACTTTTAGAATAGCTCATATGGCAGATTGCAAAGTTGAAGATTTAAAAGAATTATTAAAGAATATTGATGAAATTTTAGGCTTATAAAACTTTGAGAGTTTAGAGTATTATCTAAACTCTTCAAAATTATATGGTAATAAGCAAAGATTAAGGGGGAATATATTATGATTAAGGTGTTAACAAACGACGGGTTAGAAGCTGCTGCTATAGAGAGTTTAAAAGCAGCTGGGGCAGAAGTAGTTAATGAGCATATAGAAGCAGATAAATTAGGAGAAGCATTAAAGGATTTTGATGCACTTGTTGTAAGGTCAGCTACTAAGGTTACAGCTGATGTATTAGATAAAGCTGAAGGCGGAAAATTAAAATTAGTAGTTAGAGCAGGTGTTGGTGTTGATAACATTGATATAAAACATGCTCATGATAAAGGTGTTACAGTAAAAAATACTCCTAATGCAAGTTCAGATTCTGTTGCAGAACTAGTATTAGCTCATATGTTTACAGTTGCAAGATTTTTAAATAATTCAAATGTAACAATGAGAGATGGACAATGGAATAAGAAGAAATATAAAGGGATAGAAATTGCAGGTAAAACCTTAGGGGTTATAGGAATGGGCAGAATAGGTAGATCTTTAGCTAAAAAGGCTACAGCTCTTGGAATGACTGTAATATATAATGATATATTTGGAAAACAAGATAACTTAGAATATGAGTTCTGTGATATTGAAGATTTATTAAAGAAATCTGACTTTATATCATTGCATGTTCCGTATGACAAAGAAAAAGGTTCAATAATAGGTAAAAAAGAGTTCGAATTAATGAAAGATAGAGCCTATCTAATAAATTGTGCTAGAGGAAATGTTGTTGACGAAGATGCTTTATTAGATGCATTAAACAGCGGAAAGGTAGCTGGAGCAGGTATAGATGTATTTGCTAAAGAACCTACAGCAAATGAAGCTTTAGTTAATCATCCTAATGTAAGTGTAACACCTCACATAGGAGCTTCAACTGAAGAGGCACAAATAAGAATTGGTGATGAGGTAGCATCAACTATAAAAGAATTCTTTAATTTATAAAATATTAGGGGGTAAAAGGAAGTGGCTATAGTTAAGGCGTTTAAAGGTATAAGACCAATTGAAGAATTGGCCTCAAAGATAGCAGCATTGCCATATGATGTTATGAGTAGTGAAGAGGCTAGAGATATGGCTATAGATAATCCATACTCATTTCTTCATATTGATAGGGCAGAAATAGACTTAGACCCTTCTGTAGATATACACGATAAAAAGGTTTATGAGAAAGCTAGAGAAAATCTAGACAAAATGATTGAAGATGGTCAATTTATTCAAGATGAGAAACCTTGCCTTTATATTTACAGACAGATAATGAACGGAAGATCTCAAACTGGATTAGTATTTTGTGCATCTATAGATGATTATCTTAATAATGTTATAAAAAAACATGAATATACAAGGGCTGATAAAGAATTAGACAGAATAAATCATGTTGATTATTGCGATGCGAATACAGGTCCAATATTTTTAACTTATAGAGAAGATGAGGTTACTTCTGAGGTTATTAAAGAATGGACTAAGGAAGGAACTAAAAGAAAACCAGTATATGACTTCATTTCAGAAGATGGAATAGGTCATCAAGTATGGGTTATAGATAATGAAATAATAGTAGAAGAAATAATAGCGTTATTTAAGGAAATAGAAAATCTTTATATTGCAGATGGTCATCATAGATCAGCATCTGCAGTTAAGGTTGGATTAAAAAGAAGAGAAGAAAATCCTGACTATACTGGGGAAGAAGAGTTTAATTATTTCTTAGCAGTAGCATTTCCGGATAATGATTTAATGGTTATGGATTATAACAGAGTAGTTAAAGATTTAAATGGATTATCTACTGATGAATTCTTTGAGAAGTTAAAAGATAACTTTATAATTACTGAATCTAAAGAAAATGTACAAATAAAACCATCTAGTAAGCATACATTTGGTATGTTTATTGAAGATAAGTGGTACTTGCTTGAGGCTAAAAAAGGAAGCTTTAATGAATATGATCCTATAAAGAGTTTAGATGTAGCAATATTACAAGATAATATTCTTACACCTATATTAGGAATAGAGGATGTTAGGATATCAGACAGAATAGACTTTATTGGTGGAATAAGAGGCCTAAGTGAATTAGAAAGAAGAGTTCATAAGGATATGAAGGTTTCTTTTTCTATGTATCCTACAGAAGTTGTAGATATAATGAAGGTGGCTGATACAAATCAAGTAATGCCTCCTAAATCTACATGGTTTGAGCCTAAATTAAGAAGTGGATTATTTGTTCATAAATTAAGATAATAGGAATTTATTATTAATAAGATTCACAAAGTATAAAAAATGTTCATAATATGTTAAGAATTAGGAAATATGATACGACAATTAAATAAGGCGATATGGTCAAGTATCTAGCTCTATGGATAGCAAGGCATGTTTGTCTTGCTATTTTTCTATTAAAAATCATAATATAACGAGGGGGAATGCCAAATGAACACTGAATACGATAAAACGTATAGAAAAAGTTTAAAAATTGTTATTACAAAGAAAGTTGCAGTGGTATTTGCAATAGTATATGGAATTAGCATTTTGTCGCTATATTTCATTGGAAGGATGCTTTTAGCGGATGAAGCTATAAGTCAAGAGATAGGATTATTAATTAATAAAATCATATTAATCTATTCTGGCATATTGTTATCGGCTTTAGCGGTAGGTATAATTTTTATCTATAAAGCAGTAGAGAAGTTTGCGACCTTAATACACAGATTTAGAACTCACTTTCAGTTATTAAAAGAAGGAGACTTCTTTTATAGAATTAGAGAAAAACACTTTAAAAGAGAAGATGAATTAGCTGGTATAGCTATAGAAACAGATGCAATGCAAGATGCTGTTGTAAAAATGTTAGGAGATGTGAATAGTGCAGCTATTGAAGTTAATGATAAATCTAATACATTAACTTGTACATCTCAAGGCTTAATGAACTCAGCAGAAAATATTTCAAAGTCTGTATCAGAAATTACATCAAATTTAACAGAGGAATCTGCTAGTATACTAAATATAGTAAGTATTTTAACAGATTTTAAGAGCATACTTGAAACTAATTTAGAAGCAACTAATAACATAACTAGTATGTCTAGAAACGTTAATGACAAAGCTAACATAAGTTTTTCTGATATGGAAAAGCTAAGAACATCATTTGAAGACTTTAATGGAAAGTTTGATGAATTCGTTTCTATTATTCAAAGCATGCAAGCTAATATAGAAGAAGTAGATAAGATCTCAGTTCTTATTAATGGAATTGCAGAACAAACTAATCTTTTAGCATTAAATGCAGCTATTGAGGCAGCAAGAGCTGGTGAGTCAGGAAGAGGTTTTAGTGTTGTTGCAGAAGAAATAAGAGCATTGTCTGAACAAACTAAGGAATCATCTATAAATATAAATAAATTAGTAGGAACTGTTTTAGGTAATTCAAAAAATTTAGTTAGTAAAACTAGTGATATGGTTAAAGATATTCAAGAGCAAAATAATACTATTTACACATCAACATCAGCATTTAAGGATATATCTAAGTTAATTATTGATATGAATCCTGCAATGAATAGTTTGGAAAAAAGCTCAAAAGAGGTATCAAATAAGAGTGATCATATTATAGAAAAAATTAAAAATATATCTGAAACTTCGGAAGAAATTGTTGCATTATCTGAAGAGATTAATTCTGCTTCAGAAGAGATGGACTCATCATCTAAGTTTGTATATGAATTATCTAAGGAACTTGGAGTGCTTGCTGATAATACTTTAAAGGCAGCAGGTGTATTTAGATTAGAAAAACCAGAAGATGAAGAATGGAAATAATTAAAGAGTAAGGCTTAGGCCTTACTCTTTAATTATGTAGTTTAATCATTACTATTTCAGAGGAACTACCTATTCTTATAGGAGGTCCCCATGTTCCAAAGCCAGAAGTAACTACAATAGAAGTATTCTGAAATTTTCCTAATCCATAATCAACATCAAATAATATATCAGTTATTAAATTAATAGGAAAAACCTGACCCTTATGGGTATGACCAGATACTTGCAAATCAATGTTATTACTGATTGATTCATCTAAATATTCAGGATTGTGATCTATAACGATAACAGGTTTATCAGAATTAAAGTTATCCATTGAACTTTTAATAGTATTTAATGAGTCTCTCTCTTCGTTATATCTTTTTACAGTAGTATCATCCCTACCAATTAAGTAGAAGGAATCATTAATTAAAGTTATTTCATCTCTGAGCACATTCACATTTACTTTGGTAAGCATATTTTTTAATTCATCTGATCGATTAGTATAGAAATCATGATTTCCAAGGGATAGATATGTTCCATATTTGCTTTTTATATCTTTTAATGAAATTAGCATATTTTTTTCTTCAACAGGGGTTAAATCACTATCTACTAAATCTCCTGCAATTAAGACTATATCACCATTTAATGAATTGATTTTTTCAACTAAAGTATTTAATCTTTTATTTTCAATTACTTCGCCCAAGTGTATATCAGAAACAAGTACTATGTTAACATCATCTTTTAAAGTTTTATCTATTTTTATATCATAATTTTTAATAGATATTGAGTGACTAAAGTATGTACCTATACACACCAATATTAATGATAGAATAATGGAATAAAAATATAAGTCTAAGTTTAATTTTTTATTTTTAAATATTCTATAAATAATAAAAGATATTACAAATAACAAAATTATGTAAAAAAGAAAAGCTAGATAATATGATCCAATAAAATATAATAACTTATTTATAAATGTAGGAACATAATTTTTAATAAGTTCATAAAGAATAAATGAAGAACTTAATAAGATAAATAAAATAGTAAATAATTTAGGGGGAAGTTTTATCTTATTATTAATTGACTTGTATATTCTTTTGCCAATAAGATAATTAATTAATCCATATGCAAATATAAAAGCAACAATACTTAAAACCAATTTCATCATCTCCTATAAATATACCTACTAGCTAAAGTAGCTAGTAGGTATAATTTTATTAATTCATAGAAAGTAGCATTTCTTTTAATATTGAAGTAGAGTTTTTAACTGCTATTGGGGTGAACTTTTCAAAGTCCATATGAGCTCCATTGTTAGCATTATCAGATATTGATCTAATAACTACAACAGGAATGTTGTTTAAGTAGCAAACGTGAGCAATACTTGCACCTTCCATCTCGCAAGATAAAGCATTAAATTCTTTTTCTAGCCACTTAATTTTTTCTACATCTGCAACAAATACATCTCCAGATACAATTCTACCTGTGAAGGTATTGAAACCTCCAACCTTTTTACATGCACTATTTGCTGATTCTATTAAAGAAGAATCACATTTAAAATCGAAAGTATCCATTCTAGGAACTTGACCATGTGGATCCCCAAATGCAGTAGTATCCATATCATGTTCAACTAAGTTAGTAGCTATAACTACATCACCAGGATATATATCCTTTCCTATACCACCAGCAACACCAACATTTATAACCTTATCTACGTTAAATTCAGATACTAATATTTGTGTACATACAGCTGCGTTTACTTTTCCAATTCCACAAACTACAGCAATTACTTCATTACTCCAAAGCTTACCTTTGTTAAAAGTCATTCCAGCTTTTGTAGTTGAAGAGTCAAGTTGCATATCTTTTAATAATATTTCTAATTCTTCGCTCATTGCAGCGATTATTCCTAAAGTCATTTTATTTATCCTCCTAAAAGTGTTTATTCATAAAATAATAGTTATAGTTTAACATATTACATTTCATCATTGGAATATAAATTTTCATCTATTGGGATTATACTTATAAAGCGTCTTTCATAATTAAGATGCATATGTTTTTTTAAATAAATTAGTATAGGAATACTTATTAAACAAGAAATTAATATGTTAAAAGCTACTCCACCAATGGCAGAAGGAATAAAAAGGATAAATGAAGCAGTATTATTAAAAAAGTGGCAGTAAATAGTCAAGTATAAAGAGTGTGTTTTGTAATATATACAACCAATTATTAATGCTAATAAAAAAGCATTTATTCCTTGATGAAGATTACCATGTATCAAAGCAAATAATAGTGAAGATATAATAATAGCTGTAGAAGGATTATATCTTTTAAGCATACCGTTTAATATTATTCCCCTAAAAATAACTTCTTCTATTATAGGAGCTATTATACATACAGATAAGAGGAGATAAATAAAAGAACTATTTAAATTTTGCTCAGCTTGTATCAAAGTATCGCTTTCAGGTATTCTAAGAATTATTGGTAAAATAAAAGCGTCATATAAAAGTCTAAAGATTGTAAGTACTAATGTAATATGGAATATTGTCTTTTTATTAACTTTTTTAAATGTATTTAGTTCATTTGTTCTTCTTCCAAAGACTTTATTAAGTATAAATACCTCAATAGGTAAGAAAAATAACTTTACTACTGAAATGATAGAAAAAGTTAAAGATTCTACTTTAGATTGAAGAGTTAATGGATATGATAAAAGCGTAATAATAAAATCAACAATTAGCCATAATAAAATTACTCCTATACTTTTCCAAAATCCAATATCAAATTCTATATTCTCGTTTTCTATATTTTTTAAAGGACTAAAAATGTTTTGTATTAAATTTCTCATAGAAATTCCCCCTTATAAACTTATATTTTAATTATATACAATTACTGGAATTTATAACAATAAATAAAGAAATATTGGGGTTGCAATAATATAAGATATAAAATAAAATAAACAAATAAAATCTTTAAATGTAAGGAGAGATTAGGAATGTTACAACATCCTTTATCTAGAACAGAATTATTAATTGGAAAAGATGGTTTAGATAAATTAAGAAATAGTAAAGTAATTATATTTGGAGTAGGAGGAGTAGGAAGCTATACTGTAGAGGCATTAACAAGAGCAGGAGTAGGAACATTAATATTAGTTGATGATGATACTGTATGTCTTACAAACTTAAATAGACAAATACACGCTACTTATAAAACTATAAGTAAGGTTAAAGTTGAAGTTATGAAAGAAAGAATTCTTTCTATAAACAGAAAGTGTGAGGTAATAACTCATCAAGTATTTGTAACTAAAGAAAATATACCAGAATTAATTCCAGATGACGTTGATTATGTAGTTGATGCAATTGATACAGTATCAGCAAAGATTGCCTTAGTTGAATATTGTTCTGCTAAAGGAATAAATATTATGAGTTCAATGGGTACAGGAAATAAGTTTGATCCAACTCAATTTAAGGTGGCGGATATATATAAGACTAAAGTATGTCCTTTAGCTAAGGTTATGAGATATGAGTTGAAGAGAAGGGGAGTAAAGAAACTTAAGGTTGTTTATTCTGAAGAGATTCCTACAAAACCAAGAACAGAAGATGTAGTTACTTGTAAAACTGGATGTGTTTGTACTGGTGAATCAACTAAAAAGTGTGCAGCTAAAAGACAGATACCAGGAAGTATGTCCTTTGTTCCACCTGTTGCTGGGATGATAATAGCTGGAGAAGTTATTAAAGATATATTATCTATGTAAAATAAAAGAGCTGTTGTAAGGTTAATAAACTTTACAGCGCTCTTTATTAATATGAAGAACTTATATTTATATAAATATAAAAATATAAAAACATATAAACATATAAACATATAAACATATAAATATAGGTTTATTTTATTTATATATAAATGTTGTTTTAATATCTTCTCCAAGAATAGTTTTTAAAAACTTTTCTAAAGCTATGTTGCTAGAAGAACAAGCTCTATCATATAAATCTTTAGAATTCATTTTATTAGTAAATCGTTTCTTTACTTCTCTTTCTATTACACCATACTCTTCTGCATTTAATTCTATATCTCCAAATCTAAGTAATCCTGTCACAGCTTCCTCATAAATTGTTTTATTATGATTTATATTTACCGAGTATACTGTGGGGGCCGAGATATTAAGTTCTACATCTCTAGTAGTAGAATTCATTTTTAAATCAGAAGAGGAAATTTTAGATAAATCAATCATATAAGAACAATCAGCAAAATAAGTTATCTCTTTATATTTTTCAAATATGCTAAAGTCTCCCCAACTATCATCAACAGTAATTGTTTCAGATAGCTCAAGTTCTAAAGGAATTAAGAGATTAGTTTCATTTATATTATTTATAATACTTTCCTCTGTTAGATATTTAACCCCTGTACCTGATGCATCGGGAAGTGTCCATTGTTTTTTCGATTTTGAAGGAAGTAGAAAAATAGTATAACCAATAAAGATACCTAAAAAAATAAGTATACAAGGAATTAATAAAGAGTTTTTTTGTTTATTCTTTTTTAATAATTTTATGGAAAAACCTCCTTATGTAATTAATTTTAATTAAATATATGAGGAAGAGAATAAATATATGTTAAATTGATTAATTTCACAACTTTGTACTTCTTGTATTGTAAAGATTTTAAACTATAATATATAATAGGTTATTATATATGATGGTTTAGGAGATGACTTTATGCCACAGACATTGGGAATAAGCATTTTAAAAAGTCCTGGTAATTCTAATGAGTATATTATAAAAGATAAGGATAAAATAAACATTGGTAGATTTATAATTATGGATTTAAATGAAGAGAATAGAAAATGTGATATTAAGTTTAAATTTTATAGAGTTAATGATCAAGATTTACTGATTGAAACCTTAAAGTTAGTATTAAAAGCTGTATTTAATGAAATAAGAGTAAATAAAATTAATATCTTTATTTCTGAACTTATTCCTGTAAGCCCATTCTTAGACTTAGGGTTCGTTCTAGAAGGTATATTTAATGAAAATATATATTCACAAGGAAATTATTTTAGTGAATTATCCATGGGGATAAATAGAAGTGATTATAATTATGGGAACAGAATAAGTTTAGTGAATATAGAAGGTAGAGATTTTAATATTAAGTTATTAGCTCCAGAGCATGCACAAAATCTGTTGGATTATTATATAAGAAATAAAAAACATCTAGAACCATTTGAACCTTTAAGGGATAATAGTTTTTACACTTATGAAGTACAAAAAAATATATTGAGTGATAGCTATAGACAATTCTTAAATGGAACAGCAGTAGACTTAGGCATATTTAAAGATGATTACCTAATAGGAAAGCTTAAATTGTCTAATATAGTATATGGAATTTTTAAAAGTGGAATACTTGGATATTCTATTGATAAAGATGAACAAGGCAAAGGATATATGAAAGAAGCTGTTAACTTAGTTGTTAATTATGCATTCGAGGATTTAGATCTTCATAGAGTAGAGGCTTCAGCCTTAGTTGATAATGAACCTTCAAAGCATGTATTAATTGGTTGTGGTTTCAAAGAGTTAGGAATAAATAAAAAGTATTTATATATAAATGGTGGATGGAAAGACCATATTACCTATTATAAAGTAAGGGGTGATTAAAGGTTGATTTTAAGTAATGATGAAATAGTAACTAAGGTATTTAATAATAACATTATATTAGTAAATTCAGAGGATCATGAAAAAATATTATTTGCTAAGGGAATAGGGTTTGGAAAGAAGCCTGGATATGTTATACCAAAAGGAATAAAAGTAGATAAGATATTTACTATTGCAGATAGTGATAATATTGAAAATCTTAATACTATGATAGAAAAAGTGGATAATGACTTCTTTGTTGTATGTGAAGAGGCTATATATGAAATATCGGAAAAAATAAATCAAGAGTTAAATGAAAGTATTCATATAGGATTAATTGATCACCTATATTTTGCAGTAAAAAGATTGAAAAATAATGAAGAGATTGAAAATCCTTTTTTGGTTGAGATAGAAACACTATATTCTAAGGAATATATGTTAGCAGATATGGTTGCTAAAAAGGTAGGAGCATATTGCAATGTAGATATACCTGATGGTGAAATCGCATTTATAGCACTGCATATACATTCGGCAATAAATAATGGAAAGATATCAAATACATTAAAGAATAGTTATTTAGGAAGTACTATAGTAGAACATGTTGAAGATAGGTTAAATATAGAAATAGATAGAAAGTCATTAGATTATGCTAGATTCTTAACCCATATTAAATTTGCTATTCAAAGAATTATGGAAAATATACATATAGACAATGAACTTACAAAAATTATTAAGTCAAGTTATAAAGAATCATTTTCTGTAGCAGAAGAGGTGGCTAAAATTATAGAGGATGAATTAGGTATAAAGGTCATGGAAGATGAAGTGACATTTTTAACAATTCATATAGAAAGATTTAGAATGTCAATTAGATAATAATTATAAAAAAAACTTCACATGAGTTTATGGATATGATATTATTAAATTATAAATTAAATAAAGTAAGGTGTAACTGGTAATGCAGGCAAGACTTGATAGAAGTATTATGATTTACTTATTAGGAATAATTATAAGTAGATTTAGAAATGCTATAATTGAGTCTTTTTTTGTTGCCTAAATTGCCTTTAGCTGGCCAGCTTTAATAAATTTACCTTACTACTAGAACTTATAATTAGTATTTTAGGAGGAATTAGAAATGCTTAAATATTTACAAAGAATAGGTAAAGCTATAATGCTTCCAATAGCAGCATTACCTATTGCAGGTATACTACTAGGAGTTGGTGGTGCATTATTAGGTATCTCAGGATTAAGTAATCCACCAGCAGTATATGAACCATTAATTTCATTTGTTAATATACCAGCAGTAACTGCAATATTAACAGTTATGAAGAATATAGGTGATATCGTATTTGGTAACTTACCAATTTTATTTGCAGTGGGAGTAGCAGTTGGTTTAGCTAAGAAAGATAAAGGAACTGCTGCCCTAGCTTCTGTATTTGGATTCATAGTAATGAATCAAGTTATATCAACATTACTTGCTTTAGGTACTACTCAGCTAGGAGTTCTTACTCCAAATAATGTAGGAGAGTACGGAACTTATGTTACAACTAACCTGGGGATATTTACATTAAACATGTCAGTATTCGGAGGTATTATTACTGGTATTATTACAGCGCTATTACATGATAAGTTCCATGAAATTCAATTACCACAAGTTATAGGTTTCTTCTCTGGTTCAAGATTTGTACCAATAATAACTTCTGTTGTTATGGCTTTAGTTGGTGCAGTACTTGCTTTTGCATGGCCTGTTGTTCAAGATGGTATAGCAGTAATTGCAAATGTAGTTAGAGATGCAGGTTCAATAGGAACATTACTATATGGAATAATAGAAAGAGCGTTAATTCCATTTGGATTACATCACGTATTCTATACTCCATTCTGGTTTGGTTCATTTGTTGAAGGTCATGTTTTAGTAGATGGAGCATGGCAAACAGTTGCAGGTGCGAACACAGCATACTTTGCTCAATTATCAAGCATGACAGATTTAGTTGGTGCATCTGCAGATACTATGGCTAATATTGTTAGTGGTACTACAAGATTCATGGCAGGTAAATTCCCATTCATGATGTTTGGTTTACCAGCAGCAGCATTTGCAATGTATAGATGTGCAGCACCAAATAAGAAGAAGACTGTTGGGTCATTATTATTAGCAGCAGCAGTTACTTCATTATTAACAGGTATTACTGAACCTTTAGAGTTTACATTCTTATTCGTAGCACCAGTTTTATATGGGGTTCACTGTTTACTTGCAGGTTTATCATTCATGCTAATGGATATATTTAACGTATTTATAGGTATGACTTTCTCAGGTGGTTTAATAGACTTTAGCTTATTTGGATTACTTCCAGCAGGTGCAGGAGTTCCAACTAAGTGGTTTATGGTTATAGTTGTTGGATTAGTATATGCAGTAGTTTACTATTTCTTATTCTCATTTATGATAAAGAAGTTTAACTTAAAAACTCCTGGTAGAGATGAAAACGAAGAGGATACTAAGTTATTTACAAAAGCTGACTACCAAGCATCAAAAGGAGCTAAGGGTGAAATAGAAGAAAATGCACCATTAGTATTAGAAGCATTTGGTGGAGAAGAAAATATAGTAAGTGTTGATGCATGTATTACAAGACTTAGAATAGAAGTTAAAGATAAGTCAAAAGTAGATAAAGATAGAATAAAAGCTTTAGGTGCAACAGGTGTTGTAGAAGTAGGTAACGGAATTCAAGCAATATTTGGAGTTAAAGCTGATAGATATAAGAATGAAATAAATAAAATATTAGGAATAAACTAATATATAAATAATAAAAGCGAAGGATGATTCCTTCGCTTTTATTATTTAACTGTATATTCTATAACTGTTGTTTCTCCAGCGATAGTATCTATATTTTCAACTGGTGTTATTGTTCCTAAGATATCAGGATTTGTTATTAATATTGGAGTAATTAATGATAATCCCTTACTCTTTATTAATTCTCTATCAATCTTGATTATTGGAGTTCCAGCTTTAACCTTTGCTCCTTGTTCAACTAATTGTTCGAAACCTTCACCTTCTAGGCCTACTGTTTCTATTCCTATATGTACTAAAAGCTCAACACCATTTTCTAATGTTAATGCAAAAGCATGTTTTGTTTTGAATACTAAAGTTAATTCTCCATCAGCAGGAGCAACTATAGTATCACCAGTAGTGTCAATAGCAATACCATCTCCAGCCATTTTTTGTGCGAATACTGGATCTGGAACCTCAGATAGTGGAATTGATTTACCAGCTACAGCTGATACTAATCTAAAATTGTTTTCTACAGATTGTTCATTTTTTTTCTTTTTTAAAAATCCAAACATAATTACCTCCTGAATATAACAGGAAGACTCACATCCTTTCTTAACTATATACTACTATAACTCTTCTTAGTTTTAGAGTATATTGATTAATATATACATATAAAAAAAGGCATAAGTTTTATATGAAAACTTATGCCTGATCTAACAGTAACACGTTTAATCTCATTATATATTTGGTAAAAGTAAGTGTCAATAATTTTGTATTAAATTATTTTAAATTGTATATTGACATGTAAAGGTTTTTATAATAAAATAAAGTCAAAGATAAATAACGGATTATAAATTGGCGTGTTACCAATATGGGCATTAGCCGGAAAGAATGGAAGTAAAATTCTATTTCTTTTCGGCTTTTTTTGTTGCCCAAAAACAGAAATTATACATTTATTATTTAGCCAAGTTAATCTGAAATGTTTATTAAAAAAGGAGGATTTTATATGTCAAAAGGAAATAACAAAGTCCTAGGAATGTTTCAAAAACTAGGAAAAGCAATGATGACACCAGTAGCGGTAATGCCAGCAGCGGCAATACTAAATAGACTTGGTGCAGCGGATGTTCTTGACCTTCCATGGATGGCAGGTGCAGGTGCAGCAATTTTTGATAATTTAGCAATTATTTTTGCGGTTGGTATAGCAATAGGTTTAGCAAAACAAAACAATGGTACTGCAGGTCTTGCAGCAGTTGTTGGGTATTTCACAATTACTAATGTAGCGACTTCCTTTGATAAAAGCATTAATATGGGAGTTCTAGCAGGTATTATAGTAGGTATATTAACTGGATACTTATATAATAAGTTTAATGATATTCAGCTTCCAGAATTCCTAGGATTCTTTGGTGGTAAGAGATTTGTGCCTATTATAACTTCAGTTTCTTGTTTAATACTAGGTGTTGTTGCTGGATTTGTATGGCCATCTATTCAAGGTGCCTTAGATACATTTGGTAACGAAATGGCAGCAGCAGGAGCAATAGGTGCTTTCGTATTTGGTTTATTAAATAGATTATTACTTCCATTTGGATTACACCATGTATTTAACTCAATATTCTGGTTCCAATTTGGTTCATATCCAAAGGCTGATGGTACTATAGTATATGGGGATATAGCTAGATTCTTTGCTGGAGACCCTACTGCAGGTACTTACATGAGTGGCTTCTTCTTTATAATGATGTTTGCATTACCAGCAGCATGTTTCGCTATGATATTAGCAGCTAAAAAGTCTAAGAGAAAAGCTGTAACTGGTATGTTCTTAAGTATTGCTTTAACAGCATTTTTAACAGGTATAACAGAACCAATAGAGTTTACATTTATGTTCTTAGCTCCAGTATTATATGTATTCCATGCATTAATGACTGGTATAGCGTTAGCAGTTGCAAGTATTTTAGGTATTAAATTAGGATTTGGATTCTCGGCAGGTTTAACAGATTACTTACTTGGATTTGGTATATCAACAAAACCGATTTTAGCTATAGGAGTAGGACTAATATTCGCAGCAATTTACTTTGTAGTGTTCTACTTAGTAATTAAGAAATTTAACTTAAAGACTCCAGGTAGAGAAGATGATGAAGATGTTGTTGGTGATAATGGAGAATTGGAAAAGTCATCAGGAATAGCTAAAAAGGCTGAAGGAATATTAGAAGCAATAGGTGGTTCAGCTAATATAGAAAGTATAGATGCGTGTATAACTAGAATAAGATTAACTGTTGTAAATGGTGGATTAATTGATGAAAAGAAGCTTAAGAGTTTAGGTGCTAGCGGAATTATGAAGTTAGATGAAACTAACTATCAAATAGTTGTTGGTACTTTAGCTGATCCACTAGTAACGAATATAAAACAATTAATGTAGTTTAGAAGTTCTTCCCTAACTTCATAATAAGAGACGTAGAGTTGGTTAATTCTACGTCTCTTTTGTTTATAATCGTATAAAAATCAAATTCAAATTATTACACTAATCCTGGTGTATCACCATGTGAATAATAAAGAGAATAGTAGATATGCCAAGTTATATAAAGTTTAACTTAAGAAAATAAGAAATTATATGTCGTGTGATGTCGAATATCGTGATAAGATAAATCTCGTCGCAAGGCAGGAATCAAGTAAATGTGGACAACAAGTAAATTTGAAAAAAATAAAAAAGTTGTTGACAAGATTCGAGTTGAGTGGTAAGATAAAGTAGTCGATTGAGTGCGACATACAAATTGGTCTTTGAAAATTGAACAGAATATAAAGTTAAAAACCAGCAATTCTTTTTTACGAGTAAACTTGAGAAA
>OIFJ01000167.1_pt1 | contig 47256 bp, 28 predicted proteins | sample 1582011 | NCBI WGS metagenome assembly OIFJ01 (sample SAMN07501050, study PRJEB24779) | human gut metagenome | isolation source: stool | host: human infant | place: USA: Pittsburgh, PA
ACGATTAAGCGTGTTCTAGGAAATATCTTTGATTCCCTGTATCATCATCCGCGGGAGATTAAACTATTTTTCTACTACGTCAACGAAGAGGTAGAAAACTTCTTGAATAATCATGTCCGTTTAGAACAGGAAGAACCCATTGATTGTAGTGATCTCTTTGAAGAGCGTGATATAAAAGAACGAATTTTAGTGTATTCCGTTAACTTGTTTTAGTATATTCTGTCAGATTATTTTAATGTTTTAATTTCATTTATTTTAGTATGTAAAAAGCATGTAAGAAACCTCAATGTTGAAGGCTTGTTTTAGTGGTTCTAAATTTGTACGACTAGGACATCATTCAAATTGAGGTTTTATTCTATTTTTAAGGAACTTTCACTTAGATTATTAAGGAAAAAGCAGATAAATTCTGCTATAATAATATATTAGAGATTATAAAATCAAATTATTTTTTATGGTTCTATACATTGATTCGTATGCGCTAATGTAGTGGATAGGGCTGAGTGTATTGAAGACTGGAGGTACCCGTGGAAATCATCGATACAGCATTGATTGAACGTATTCGCAAGGCCTTAATTAAACGTTATGATCGAGATCAACAGATCCAACAAATGATAGAAGAAATCGGTGCCGAAGAGGGACTCAACGAGTCTGAATTGGCTATCGTTTACCAAGCTTATTTAGAGGTTAAGGAACGCGTTTATTACACATCCTCTCTCGTAGATTTATGGAATCAAATTGAAGAGGTTCAAAAACGAATGTCCATGTTGCATACCTATGATTCTCTTGAAGAGGATTTATTTGGCAATGTGTTAGGCGACGATCAAGATGATATCATCATTGCTGATAAATCATATCTTGGTAAGGGTGCTAGCCATAATAACGATGTGTACGCTATGGAACAGGTTCAATTATCCGATATTCCTGCACAGCACGATTCTACAGTGGGCATGAACCATATTAAATTGAATGAATTACATTCTATGGGTGGTCTTTTTACAGGTTCTGGTGAAAGTTCCAAACATGAGATGTCTGACCTTGATGAAGCGCTTGTAGAGCATATGGATGTCAATCCATTAGATGGCGTTGAAGGTTTAGAAGTTCATCACTTGGATGAAGACAATAAACATAAATCCTCAAATGATGAATTCGATGATGATATGGATGAGGACGAAGATGATTTATCCGCTATTGATTCATATACAGCGGTAAATGCTTTGTTATTCGGCAAAGCTGGCTTGGACTCTGATAAAGCCAATAAGAAGATGGAAAAGCTTCTTAAAAAGCAATTGAAACGCGTAGATGATGAATGGGCGCGTATCAATGGAACTGACGATACATCTAAAAAATCTAAGGATTATAAAAAATCTAAAGAAGATAAGAAATCTAAAGAAGATAAGAAATCTAAGGATGACAAGAAATCCAAAGAGGATAAAAAGTCCAAAGATGATAAGAAGTCTAAAGAGGATAAAAAGGACAAAAAACATAAAAAGTCTAAGGAAGACAAACATTCCAAATCCGAAGATAAGTTAAAGAAAAAGAAAGATAAGGCTGAAAAGAAGCTTAAAGTCTTAAATGATAAGTTAAAAACAGTATTTTTAGGCGATACTTTCAAGAAAAAAGATAAGAAGAAAGATAAGAAAAAGGATAAAAAGTCTGAAAAGGATGGATCCGAAAAAAAGCAAAAACGATAGTTTCTGTACGGAATAATAAGGCCTCTGAACAGAGGGCCAAGGAGAGTACTAGTGCGAAGAAATCGGCAAGTGCTGGAACTATCGACCGCGGATGCGGTAAATGCAAGCGATGTAAGGGACCTAAATGTAAGAAATATCCAACATAATTACAGTTAGGTAGTATAGAGTAGTTACGTTATATGAACGAACAGTTAGGGGTTAATGATGAACCGATGGCAACGATTATTTGAAGGCATAAAGACAGAGATTAAGGTATTTATCTTTTTCTCTGCTTTGTTGACTGCATTTAGAATCGTGTTTCTTGCAGTATTCCAATCACAGCTAGCATCTGTGACGATGGAAAATATCCTTACGTCCTTATGGCTAGGCTTTAGATTGAGCCTCAAGACCGTTGGTTCTTTGTGTTTATTGGGCTTTTTAGGAGGCACATTGGTGCATACCTTTGTACCAAAATGGCCATCCTTGCGCATTAAACAGGTTATCTATTCTATTGCAACGGTACTGTTAACATTCCTTTTCTTGGGACGTATTCCGTTCTATAAAATTTTTAACTCCTCCTACAATGCGATGCTCATTAATGGTAAGAACGATGATATCGGCGCCATTATCAATACAGCCATCAATGAATATAATGCGTTGATGTACATCGTAGGTGCTGTTGTGTTGAGTGCCGCCCTTTGTTGGTTCCTCGTTCGTTTCTTGGCGTGGGGTACAAAGAAATATAGCGATTACGCTAATACTCAACTAGTTTGTACTACGTGGTATCCTAAGACGAAGAAAACGCAATGGATTACAGGCATTGGATTGACTGTAGTTATTGGCGTACTAGGACTATTCTTTAGATTTGGTGGTGCTTTTAACTATACAAATTCCATCAACTGGGAAAGTGCGGCGCGTCTCAGTTCTAATCTATTAAATGAAACCATCCTTGATGATGTGCAGGCTCTTTATCGCGTTAAAAGCATTGCAAAGCGTGCAGATGAGCTTGAGGTCATCAATTTAACACCTCAAGAATTGAGTGAAAAAATTAGTGCCATCGGCGGTAAGTTTAACGGTAAGGATTTTGATGGTTCTTTCACAAGAACGATTACAACCCAACGTTTAGCAGAGCAACCGCAATCTATTAACATCGTTCTTGGTGAATCTTATGGTTTGTGGCCATTCCTCGGTGAATACAACGAACCTGGTGCCTACCTCGTTGAACAAGGCCGTAAATATGCTGCTAGCCCTCAAGCGATGAGTACACAGCTAGCACTTGCTCAAGGTACAGGTACGATGCCTGCTATCAACGGTTTATTGACTGGTATGCCTGATACAGGTTTATATCCTAACTACGAAGGTGAAAGTTTCAAACAACCATATGGCTTAGGCATTGGTTCTGTTATGAAAAAACTAGGTTACAAAACAGTATTCTGGTACGGCGGCTTTAGCACATGGCAAAATGTTAAGAATTTCGCCTTATCTCAAGGCTTTGATGAATTCCATGATGCGTCCGAAATGCCAAGCGATGAAAGTAATGCGTGGGGCGTAGCGGATAAGGATATGTTTAAAGCCATCTCCGCATATATGGAACAACATAGAGGGGAAAAAATCCTCAACGTAATCATGACTACATCTAATCATCCTCCATATAGCGTTAACGTCGCTAAAGAAGGGTATGATGTGAACAAGGTAAAAGGTCATTTGCCGGATACAATCGCTGAAACCGATAAGCAATTGAACGAAATGGGTCATATTTGGTATGCAGACCATGTGATGGGTGAGTTTATCGCCAGCGAAGAAAAAGCAGATCCATCGGCGCTCTTTGTTATCACTGGGGACCATAGCGAACGCTTTACCTTTGCTCGTGAAGTAAGTCCTAATGTGGCATCTACCATTCCGATTATCTTCTATGGTCGAGGCATTCATAAAGACTGGCTTGCTCCTAATGCGTTTGGCATGAGCATTCAAATCATTCCAACCTTGGCAGAACTTGTGGGACGTCCTGGTCAAACCTATGAAGCCATGGTACCAAGCTTGTTTACACAAGAGGAATTTGTCTTTAACCATAGACTATATTTAGATAACAATGGAAAACTTATGGAACAAGGCACAAATATGCCTCAAGCCTATGGTAAGGTAATTAAAGACATGCGCGAACTTGCGGCATGGCGTATCAAACATGGGGATAGTATTCAATAAAAACTACACATTTTTATGTATTAAATGTAATTGATTTATAAGCTAAAGGATTATCTATGAGTACTGTGACGGCTATTATCTTAGCGCGCAATGAAGAACAACATATTGTAGATTGTATTAAAAGTATTCAATTTGCTGATGAAATCCTAGTTATCGATGATGGTAGTACAGATCAAACCGTATCACTCGCTACTGGATTGGGTGCAAAGGTCATACCGCATCCGTTAAATGGAGATTGGTCACAACAACGACGCTTTGGTATTTCACAAGCTCAGAGTGAATGGATTCTATTTGTTGATTCTGATGAACGTGTATCACAAGAGTTAGCAAAGTCTATTCAACGAGCTATTCAAGGTGAACCGAAGGCGTATTGGCTACGAAGATATAATTTATTCCATCACAATCAGGCAACCCATGGCGTAGTAAGACCTGATAAGGTTTTGAGATTAATGCCTCGAGAGGGAGCCACTGTAGAAGGTGCTGTTCATGAAGCCTTTATCAGTCCGTATCCACAAGATACATTAGAAGGCAAATTGTATCATTACACCTATGATAACTGGCATCAGTTCTTTGAAAAGTTCAATAAATATACTACAGCAGCGGCCAACAAGTACAAGGAACAAGGGAAATCTTGTAGTTTTTTAGGGGATATTATATTGCGTCCAACATGGGCATTTTTTAAGATATATATTTTGCAAGGTGGCATATTAGATGGAAAAATAGGTTTTCTATTATCTATCTACCATATGATGTACACCATGACGAAATATGTAAAATTATATTATTTAAACAAATCTAATGGGCAATTATAATCAGTAATTTAGTATAGTAGATTACTATGGGGAATTATTGTTCTTGAAGTAGATATGGAAGTATGAATGAGTGAACAATTTTTTCTATCCCTACAACAAAATATAAAACTAATGCTTTGGGCTCCTATATTGAGCACCATCTTTCGAATCATATTCATGATCGTTTATAATCCTTACCCCACATGGAAGGGACGCTGGAAATCTGTAGTAGGTTCATTGCGTTATGGCTTCTGGTGGGGTATGGACTTTGATGCTTATGTATTCTTACTACCCTTAGTATTGGTGACGCTCCCTGCATTATTATTTGATGAGTATCATCAAATAGAAGATACTATACGATTGGTAGGATTAACCATTTATTCCTGTGTATTATATGCAGCTTTTGCAGGAAAAATGATTTTTTATAAGCATTTCCATGATACGTATAACTATATGGTTCATTATGGAAATCATGCAGAGAAACGTAATTTGATTGATGTATTCTTTAATCAAGATCGAGGAATTCTCGTCATTTTAGGATTGATTCCTATTACATTTATATCCTGGTACATGGGTGATTTCTTCTTATCCTTGCCTTCTATACCATATCCAACTATTGAAGGAACTTGGCCTACTGTAGCTTGGAATATAGGTCTTGTGGCTGCCTCCGTTTTAGGGTTTTATTGGTTCCGCTATGGTGGAACCTTATCACATGATGATAAACCAGAATGGGATACGATTCCTACAGTGGTAAAAGAGGATATATTCTTTGCTCGTGCTACAGTGCCAGATCTATGTGCCTTAGAAACGGTGCTAAAACATCCCCTTCGTGATGAATATACCGCATCTGCTGAGGATATTGATGACGCGATTCACCGTATTGTTCCTAAGGAATATAAAGATTCTTGGCAGGATTTGAATACACCGCTTCATGCATTCAAGCGCGTTGCATCAGGTCCTCGTATTGATAAACCACAACATATATTCTTTATTGTTGGTGAAAGTATCCCGCAATGGTCTCTTGATAAACCTTATAAGGAGCTTAATATATGTCCTGGTTTATGGGATTTTAAAGATGATCCTCATACGGCACAAGTACCTAATTTCTTGCCTGCTGGTAATGTGTCTCGTCCATCCATTGTAAGTCTCTTATCCGGCGTCTATGATGCGGGTATGGAAATCAACGAACGGGAAGCCTTTTGGCATGAACCGTTGCCGACCTCTTTGGCAGCTCAAATGAAACGATTAGGCTATAATACGATTTATTGGTATGGTGGTAATGCGTCGTACGGCAACTTTAATCACTTTGGTAAGGCTCAAGGCTTTGACCGCGTAGAAAGCGCTTCTGTATTTTGTGGTCCCGATGCTCCTAAAACTTGGGTAGGCGTCTATGACCATGTCTTTTTAGAACATATTGAACAGGAAATCAAATCGTTAGAACATCCTACATTCCATTTTATTTACACAACATCCAATCATGGCCCTTATAAAATGGAGGATTCCTTATTAGATTATGATCCTGAAAAGGTCATGCCGAACCTTGAAAATGATATAAAATCCAACAAGAAACGCAATAAAGAATTGGCTACTTATCGGTATAGTGACAAGGCGATTTTTAACTTTGTACATGCTATGAAAGAGGCTTTTCCTGATAGTTTATTCGTTGTCACCGGTGACCACTCGAATCTATTCGGGTCTCTGAATAATACATCCTTAATTCAACGGGATTATACCTTGCGCGACACATTCTGTACCGTAGGACTGTTGCAACATCCTGCTTTCACTAAGGACAGTATTACGGCGCCCATTGGCACGCATATGAGCCTTATGCCTACGATCATTGAAGCCATTGCACCAAAGGGGTTTGAATATTACTCTATTGTGCCGTCCTTGTTTGATAAACAGCCCGATACGCTAGTTACGCCATACCAGTGGATTACGCCGCATATGATGGGCGATGTTCGCATGGATTATGGTGAAAGTAACACACCGTCTTATAAACCGGTTGAGCCAATTCGGCCTATTGATAATCACGGGGATGATGCTCGTGATTGGACATTGTTGACCATGTGGCTCATTAATCATGAAGACAGTATGAATAAGTCGTAGTATAATTAAACAATAATATCTATTGATGTATATGTAACCAGTATTTCGTATACATCAATAGATGCTACTAAATGTGTATTGATATGTGTATGATAGGAGGAACCTATGTCTATAATCAATGTTGTAGGCGCCAAAATTTGGGGTGGTGGCGAACAATATGTATATGATATTTGTAAACAATTACAACAGAGACATAGGACTGCCTATATCTTAGTGGACCAATCGAATGAAGATATGCAATCTCGCTATGCTCAAGTGGGCTATGTGATGACGGCCAATCTTTATACCTTGAAGGGTTTTCTATCTGTTAATGCAGTAGCTAAACAGGTAAAAGCACAAGGGATTGATACGATTGTATGCCACTCTGGTAAATATATCTTATTCTGTATTGCCCTTAAGCAGTTAACAGGTGCTAAGTTAGTGTTTATTAAACATAATCTTGTACCTGGTAAAACAGATATGTATCATAGATGGATCAATGCACAAGTGGATGCCTTTGTTTGTGTATCTAAACTCGTTTATGACGACCTTATGACGCCTGTTATAAAGGATACTAGCAAATACCATGTTGTATATAATGGTATCGATCCGGACCGATTCCAGTCCTTTTCAGATGCAGTTCCTATGAAATCCAAGGTTAGAACCTTTGGCTATAGTGCGCGTATTACAGAACGAAAAGGTTTATATCTGATTTTAAGTGCCCTTGAACAGATTCATCAAAACAATCCAGATGTTCGATTGATTATATCTGGGGCTGGTACAGAGGATCAAATTAAAAAACTAACAGACTATATAGAAGCGCATCAAATGCATTCTTATGTTGAATTTATAGGCTTTACACGAGATATTGAAGGTTTATATAGATCAATTGATTGTTTACTATTGCCAACAATAACACGGGAGGCCTTTGGTCTCGTTATCTGTGAGGCGATGTATTGCGGTGTACCAGTCATTACAAGCAGTTCTGGGGCTCAGCGAGAAATCATAGACGATGGAGAATCTGGATTTATTGTAGATCCGCTGAACGAACACACATTACAACAGGCTATGGAACATGTGATGAGTGATGATGTAAACTTGCCGAAGATCATCACCAATGCACGACATGTTGTAGAGGAACGATTCATGGTTAATCGTGTGGCCCATGAATTAGTTACGATTATAGATAATTTACATTCCACGAATCATTGATATATTTGTAGTTATATGAGTGGATAGGAGTATGAGATGGGATATTTACAAACACAATGGCAGCGAGGCCGTAAGATTTATGGCAAACGTAGTTGGAGGGAAACTAGACGTACTTTCCTTCATACAATGCGCTCTATCCGCAATAAAGGGGAAATTGAGGCACTAGAGACCTATTTTGCAAACTATACGCCTGATCCAACCTTATTAGACCGTCAAGTTGGTTTATTTGAGTTAATGACACGATTTTTCTTGTTTAAAAGCTCAACACCACAGGAACGATTAGAGGCTATTGTTAATCATTTTGATTATTTAAAAGATGTATTTACAGACGAAGCGATTCGTGAAATGTACTCTGTAGATCCAGATAATATTTACGACGATGTAAGCCGTATGAATCGTGGCTTTATCGTATGGGAATCAGAAGACCTGGATATGGTAGCACGCTTATATTATGGCCCTGGTCAACGTAAAGAAGGTTTCTTAACCTTGTTACTAACCTTGGGTAAGCAAGGTGTATACCATGCTAACTTCCGCTTTGGCAAAGGTTTTAATGGGGAACCTGCTATGTGGATTGGCACAATTCAAGGCTATAAAGATGGTCTAGATAATGCTAAAACAGTGACTAAAAAGATGTTTGGGTATAGACCAAAAAACTTTATCATGTTCTTATTGCGCCATATTGCAGCCATTTGTAAGGTAGAATCTATTTACGCTGTTTCTGATGAAGGTTTTTACGCAAATACCCACTTAGTTCGGGGTCACCGTGCTAAGGTAGCTGAGCTAGATCCATTATGGGAGGAATCCGGTGGTGTTGTATGTAGCGATGAACGGTTCTTCAAAATTCCATTAGAGGAATATCGTAAACCTATTGAAGAGATTAAATCACAAAAACGTAGCCAATATAGAAAACGTTATGAATTACTCGATCAATATGAACAAGAGATTCAGAATCATGTACGACCATTGTTACGAGTAAAATAATATCTATAAAGGGAATAGATACCACTATGATAAACAGTAGATTGTAACTATGTTGGGAAAAAGGGGTTAGTATGCAATCATGGATACTTAAAAATTCTGAAATGGTACTGACCGTACTCATTTCACTCATGATATGTACGACACGGTCATCTATGGCATTTGGAAATTTACTATATGGCCTCATTATATTGATGACCTTAATAACGTGCTGGTATAGGCGACATGAAATCTCCATACCACAATCGATACGCCAATATGGATGGGCTTATTTAGGCATGTTACTATGTGTATTGCCATCCGCATTAATTAGTACCGATATAGCGGTGACCACAAAATATTTCTTAAATATTTGGGTTTGGAAGGTATTAGTCATCGTCCCAATTCTGCTATGTATTAAGAGTTCTCGCAAATTATACGCCATATTATCAGTATTTTTTGTGTATATGGGCATCGATGCTGTATCGGCCTTTGCCCAATATTTATTGGGCTATAACTTAGGACCAGAAGGTCGTGCAGGTGGTGTTATTAATGGCTCCATGATGGGACTTGCTATGTTGTTAACATTAGCCTTTCCATTAGCATTAATTGCTGCCTATGATAAGAGATTTCCTTCGTATGTAAGAAAATCTGCTGTATTTTCTTTGTTTGGCATGCTATTAGGCATGTGGGGAAACCAAAGCCGTGGTTCCTGGTTATTTAATGGCATTAATGGTGTGCTTATTACATTGCGCTATTGCTTTGTCAATATTCGCTATATATTGGTATTACTTGTAGCCGTTGTAGGCATAGGATATGCATTTATTACTCATCAAGCTTATGTAGCTCGTTTTGAAAGTACCTTTAATACGACCACTAATGGTTCTAATTTAGGTCGTATCTATGTATGGGAAGCAGATAAGCAAATGATTATGGACCATCCTGTAACTGGTGTTGGTCCTGGATTATGGCAAAAAACATATCGAGATCACTATAAGTTAAAACAAGAAACACAAGATTTGGGCCATTCTCATAATAATTTATTGCAAATAGCCTCTGAATCTGGCATTTTAGGGCTCGTTGGTTTCTTAGGATTCTCAATTTTTATGTTCTACAAATCGTTGAAACACTATGTGAAGACACGAAACCCTTATGATTTATCAATCCTTGTAGGTTTAATTAGTTACTTATTCCTATTTGGATCTATTGATTATACATGGGGGAATTCATCTGGAATTCGTATGTTTTGGATTGTTATGGGAATTATGCTTCAATTGCGAAGTAATTGAGAATTACATGAGTATTATATTGGAATTTAAGAATGTATTTAATTAAATTTTATGAGGAGTTTATTCCTCGTTTAAGTAATAATAAAAAATATATAAAACTACATAAAAGATAGCTAAAATCTATGTTTTTTCATAGTTTTAGACATTTGAATATGATACAATATAAGTAATTATTAGTACATTGTATTCGGATGATAGAAAGGTTGTTTTCTTAAATATTGTATTGAGAAAACAACCTTTTTTTTACAATTTGGGGTATTTGTTTATTTGGGGTATTAGTATGAATAATTGTAATAATAAGCTTTTTATTAGCAAAATTATAGTGCTTATAGCAGATTATGTTTCTATTGTGTTAGGTACATTAGCAGCTTATCATTTGCGTTTAAACTTGCCATTATTACAGGTAAGTTCAAATTTTAAGGTAGATGAAATCTATGTATATGGCATTATACCTTTTGTATTTTTAGCCATATTATTGCTCAATAATGCTTATTCTGTAGTATCTCCTTATTGGGATACGATGAAGAATTTATTCCGCAGTATTACTATTGGTGTCGTTGTATCCATTGTACTAATGTACACAGGTCATGTAATCAACGATGTATCTAGACTCTTTGTTATCTTTGCTTATCTATTTATGCTGCTCTTTATCTTTAGTAGTCGTTTTATTGTAGGTAAGATCCTTTCAAAAGCAGGATATTTAAATATACCAGTTCTTCTCGTTGGGGCAGGTAAAACAGCAGAGCTCGTAAAGAAATCCTTAGATCGCATGCCAATTGCAACCTATAAGATTATTGGTTATGTAGATGATAATCCTAAATCCTCTACCATTGCTAAAGAATATTCATGTTTAGGTGCTTTTTCTGATGTAGAAAAAGTTATTAAAGATACAGGTGTACAAACTGTTCTTATTTGTGCACCAGGCCTTGAGTCTAAAAAATTAGTAGCCTTAATTAATCGACTTCAATTATTGGTAAAACGGGTAGCCTTTGTGCCTGAGTTATTTGGTTTACCAGCAAGTAATATTACGGCTCGTGGCATGATGGAAGAGCAAGCTGTTGTATTGCGTGTACAAAACAACTTGGCTCGCAAATCTAACCGTATTATGAAACGCATTTTTGATATTGTAGCTACAGTATGTGGTGGTATCTTGATATTGCCAATTCTCGCCATCGTAGCTGTATTGATTTATCTAGATTCTCCAGGTCCTATCGTATTTGGCCACAAGCGCGTTGGCCAAGGTGGTAAAGAGTTCCCATGCTATAAATTCCGCTCCATGGTGCCAAATGCACAAGAGGCATTGGAGGTATATTTGAAAGAAAATCCTGCAGCTCGTGAAGAATGGGAACGAGATTTCAAATTAAAAGATGATCCTCGTGTTACAAGAATTGGTAAATTCCTTCGTAAAACGAGTCTTGATGAATTGCCACAATTATGGAATGTTCTCGTTGGCGATATGAGCCTCGTAGGTCCACGTCCTATCGTGCGTGATGAAATCGTGAAATACGGCGACTATATTAATGACTTTTACCTTGTACCACCAGGGATTACTGGTGTATGGCAAGTGAGCGGTCGTAGCGATACTACCTATGAAGAACGGGTGTTAATGGACTCTTGGTATGTGCATAACTGGTCTGTGTGGATTGATATTGTATATTTATTAAAAACTGTATTGGCTGTCGTTAAATCTAAAGGGGCTTATTAATTTTATTATTTTAATAGTAGGAGGATAAAAATATGTATATAAACCCATTAATAAAAAATTTAGAACGTAAATATCCTGATAACAATAGAAAAAATATAGTTAGATTAGATATGAATGAAAATCCTGGAGGTTTACCAGTTGATATTGTTGAAGTAATTAAATCTAGAATAACTCCAGAATTTCTAGCTACTTATCCTAATAAAATTCCATTAATTGAATCTTTGTCAAAATATCATAATTTATCTATGGATAATATAGCAATTACAGATGGATCAGAAATGGCTTTGAAATATATTTTTGAAGTATTTGGTAAACCAAACTCAAATTTTATTAGTATTTCACCTACCTTTGAAATGTATGGTGTATATGCAAAAATGTATGGTTTAAATCATGTAAAAATTGATATAGATAAAAATTTTGAAATAGATTTTGATTTACTTTTAGATAGTATTGATACTAATACTAGCATAGTATCTTTACTAAATCCTAATAATCCAATTGGTAGACCATATAATAATAATGAATTTATAAAAATTGCAGACAAAACGAAATCTGTAGGTGCTTTATTAATTATAGATGAGGCTTATCATTATTTTTATAAACAAACACAAGCGCATTTGTTAAATCAATATGATCATATTATAATTTTGAGAACTTTCTCAAAATTATTTTCTATAGCAGCATGTAGAATTGGTTATGCATTAGCATCTAGCGATATTATTACTATGATCAATAATGCACGGCCAACTTTTGATACAAACTCAATTGCATTATTGTTTGCAAATGAGTTGATAAATAATGAAGATTTAATAAGTAAATTAATAAACGATGAGTTACAAGGAAGAGATTACCTTATAAGCTGGTTAAAAGACAATAACTATGAGTATATATATGATGGTGGGAATTTTATAACAATAAAAACCAATCGTGATGCAGAAGCACTCGCATCCCTTTTATTGAATGAGAAAAATATAGCTATAAAAACTTCTAGTTATGATATTTTAAAAGGTTATATTCGGGTTTCTACTGGCGATATTAAATTCATGAAACTTTTTATTGATGCATTATCTGAATTAGATAGCTAGGTTATACATATTATAAGAATAATTAATTAAGGTCTTTTTGAGGAGTTTATAATGAAGTTGGTATGTCATGTTCATACTAAATTTTCTCATGATAGTATGTTGCCTTTTTGGCTTTTATATAGCTGTTGTCTTTACCATGGTATTACCCATATAACAATAACAGAACATAATAATATAGATGGTGCTATTGCCTTTAAAAAATATTGTGAAAAAAAAGGAAATAAAGTATATGTGATTTTAGGTGAAGAGATTATGACAACCCATGGTGAGATAATAGGGTTGTTTTTAAATAACAATATAAAAGCGGGTTTATCACCTAAAGAGACTATTTTTGAAATTAAAAAGCAAGGTGGAATTGTGTATATTCCACATCCATATGATGAGAAAAGATATAAAACTGTATTAGATGAATGTTATATACAAGAATTTAAGGACTCTATTGATTGTATAGAGGTTCATAATGGTAGAAATATTGACATTAAATATGATAGAAAACAGAATGAAATAGCAGATAAGTATAATTTACGAAAGGTAATTGGTGGTGATATACATACATGGATTGAAATAGGTAAAGATTACATAGAATCTGATATAAATCCAGAGACGCCAACCAAATTTATTAAGGCTATAGAGCAGTCTCACTTTATTTGTTCCCCGGTTGTTCCAATAGCTCATAAGTTTACTGTTATTGATAGATTATTATCATTTATTCAACGGAGAGATTTTAATGGATTATATAGAACTATCGTTACACGACTTAAAAAAAATAAGCTATGAGTTGGCTAGTATTGTGGATGAAACATATAAACCAGATTTAGTTCTGTTTATTGCAAAGGGTGGATATTTGATTGGTAAACATATAGGGGATAGATTAAATATACCAATTGTTCCCGTATATGCAGAGAGAAAGACTAATTCTATGAAGACAATGATTTCTCCTATACTAAAACACTTACCTAAACCAATAAAATTATTATTACGAAAATTAGAATTAAAATCTGGTGTTCATAGTACGATTAAGGAAAGAAATATATCATTTCCTGATTCATCTATTATTAATATATTAAGTAAATCAAATCACTTATTAATTGTTGATGACTCTATAGATACGGGTGGATCTATAATTTCTATTCTGAATGAAATTGATAAATTAGGTTTATCATTTATTGATATTAGAGTTGCTGTATTGAATCTTTTTGAAGAAGCAAAAGATAAAGTACCAAAGTGTTACTATTTATTTAATGATTCAATTATAATGACACCTATGTCAAATGATTCAAAAGAACATAGTAAGTTTATTAATTTATATACTGAATATTTTAATGAGAATTGGACAAAAAATGAAAGAATTAACTATAGAAGAGTTAAAAGAAGTTGAATTAAATATTCTAAAGGATGTAGCTAAATTTTGTGAAATAAATAAAATTCAGTATTTTTTATGTGGTGGGACTTTATTAGGTGCTATTAGGCACAAAGGATTTATTCCTTGGGATGATGATATTGATATTGCTATGCCAAGAGCAGATTATGAAAGGTTTTTCAAGCTTTATAATGGAAATAATAGTAGATATAAGGCTGATTCATTAGAAAATAATAATAACTGGCATATGTCATTTGGAAGAGTTGGTGACATAAACACTGTTTTATATGAACACACATTAAAAAATAAATATAAAAAATATCATGCATTTATTGATATTTTTCCTGTAGATGGACTTCCTAATAATACTATTAAGAAAAAATTATTATTATTAACTCAGAAATTTTTAGGTATCATAGGAAACTCATCAGCTTTTTCATATACACCAAGTAAACACTTTTCAGATTCAAAAGAGAATAATATAGAGTTAAAAAATAAAATTAGAACTTACGTAAAATATATTCTTATAACATTGTGTAAAGGACTAAATACGCAAAAGATTTTTTCTCTTGTAAATAGTATATCTAAAAGGTATAAGATCGATACTTCTGATATTATTGGATTGACAGTTTATGTTTGGAACTGGAAATTTGAAATATTGAATAAATCATCAATTCATTCATATGTTGAATTGCCTTTTGAAGATACTTATTTTTTAGGACCAAAAGGTTATGCAGAATATTTAGAGAATACCTTTGGCGACTATATGATACCACCGCCTGAGGAGCGAAGAGTAAGTCATCATAACTTTAATGTTTATTGGAAAGAGTAGTAGATATTTGGGGTTTTGAGGGAATGTTATGAAAAAAGTAATAACATATGGAACATATGATTTATTTCATGAGGGACATTACAATCTTTTAAAAAATGCAAAAGCATTAGGTGACTACCTTATTGTAGGAGTTACATCTGATTATTTTGATAAATCTAGAGGCAAATTTAATGTTCGTGATTCCTTGATGACGCGCATTGATAATGTGCGTGCTACAGGTTTTGCAGATGAAATTGTAGTAGAAGAATATTTTGGCCAAAAAATAGATGATATCAAACGATTTAATGCAGATATATTTACTGTTGGATCTGATTGGGAAGGATATTTCGATTATTTAAATGAGTATTGTAAGGTAGTTTATTTACCAAGAACACAAGGTATTTCTAGTACTCAAATCAGAAATTCCGAGAATGTTAAATTGGGGATTATTGGTAATGAAGTTATTTTAGATAGATTTTTAGATGAATCTAAATTTGTTAGTGGTATTGATATTATAGGTGGGTATACAGAGGCAGATGATGTTGATACTATCTATAAATCACATCAGTTTAATAATTTACATCAATTTAGTTCCTATGAAACATTGTTAGATAAGGTAGATTCGGTATACATTAACATGCCTTTATCTAAACGTGGAACTTATATCGAAAAAGCACTACAAGCTAAAAAACATGTATTAACAGAATTTCCATTTAGTAGTGACCTTGATGAAACATTACGCTTGATGGACTTGGCAAAATCTTCCAATTTAGTATTGATGGAAGGATTGAAAACAGCGTATAGTCCCGCCTTTAATAAGTTAATTGCTCTGGCTCGTAGTGGGAAGATTGGTAAAATCTTTAATGTAGAAGCTAATTTTACACAAGTTTTAGGTGATGATTTGGCTAATCAAGTTAGAATAGCGGGTGGTAGTATTTTATCCTTAGCCTCCTATCCATTGTTGGCCATCTTTAAACTCTTAGGCTTTAATTATAATCGTGTTGATTTTATAAGTCATAAGGTTGATGATATCGATATTTTATCGAAGATTAATTTCCTTTATGATGATGCGATGGCGTCTGCTACAGTGGCTATCAATGCTAAAGCTGAGGGGGATTTAGTTATATCCGGCTCTAAAGGCTATATCTATGTACCAGCGCCTTGGTGGAAAACAGAATATTTTGAATTGCGCTTTGAAGATGTAAATTTGAATCAAAAATACTTCTATAAATTTGAAGGTGAAGGATTACGATATGAAATTGTTGAGTTCTTGAAATGTATTAGAGAGGACTCTGAAAGCTTTTTGATGAGCCGTCAAGATATGATTGAAGAAGTAAAAGTACTTAATAAATTTATATTTAATGATAGTGTTATTACAATTTAGTGGAGTAATATATGAGTCCTAATTTTTATCAAAAGGAAAATACAAAAAAATATGATAAATTAGCTTTAATTTTTATTTTTTGTATTATTTTATTTATAGGTTTTGGTAATGTAGCGCATCCTAGATTTATTAACATTATTGGAACAAACTTTGCTGGAATGCTTTCTTGGTATTTCCTTGTTGGATTAGGTGTATATACATTATTTTTACAATATATAAAAAAGATACCTATAGTAGATAACTCAAAGTATTTTATTTTTAGATATCTGATGATTTATATTAGTGCTATTATTTTATCACTATTTATTGGGATATATACATATCCATATTTTGATACTAATTATTTTGTTAATACAAGTTCAGAATCTTTTGGATTTATTAATAGTGTTTCAAATAAACTTGGATTGGTAGTTAATAATCAGTTGAGCACAATTATTTCTTTTGTTTTTCGTAATCTAAAAAACTCTATATTAACAATTATATATACCTTTGGTGGTTCATATATTATGTATTTATATATAAAGCGTGATTTTGATAAATACTGGAAGTATGTTAATCTAGCTGTGATAATATCGAGTCTTATAGTTATTATAGTGACAATTATAGAAATTTTATATTATTACGGAAACTCATATGCAAAGGATTTATTAGTTACGATTACCCCGTATTTTCATGTGATTAAGATTAGTGATGGATGGTGGCCTCCATTATTATGGGACAAACAACAAATTAGAAGTATTTTTCCAGAACCTTCTCATATTGGTAATTATATGGCTTTTGTAATACCTTTTATATGGGGAAAGTATTTAGCATCTAATTCAAAAAAATATACGATTTTTTATGGATTCTATAGCCTCAGTTTAGCAGTGATTGTTTTTTTATCACAGGCAAGAACTGCTAATGCTGTGTATTTTGTACTTTTGGTACTACTATTATTTTGGTCTATATTTATCCATAGAATATTTATAAAAAAAGTTTTATCTATTATTGCAGTATCTATTATCGCATTATTTATTTCTATTTCTCTTATTAATGGAATGACAGTAGATGTTAATAATAGTCATGTTAATAATTTACATGTAGAAAAATATTTAGATAGTAATTTGAACTCATTAAATAAAAAGGATACACGTAGTAATGGTGCTAGATTTGGTTTAATTAAAGCTAGTCTCCAAGTATCTAAAGATCATATTCTTCTAGGTGTGGGACCTGGATTAAGTACATTATATATGGTTGATGTATTTGAAAATGAAGATAATGATAATGGAGAAATTAATATGTGGATGGATACTGTAAAATCAAAAGGTGTTTTATCTAAAAATATTAATGCAATGAATGATTATTTGACTAGACTTATGGAACAAGGTGTTATTGGTAGTATTATATTTATAATCCCCTTTATTATTGCTTTATATCGATTATTTTCTAATAGAAGAAATTTAAATAAAAGTGATCAAATAAAATTCTCCGTAACACTGTTAACTTTATTAGGTTGTTTGATATCTAATATTAATGAGTCTTCTACTGTAGTTTATTGTACTTGGGTAAGTTTAGCCATAGCATATGCTTTTACTTATAAATTTTCTAAGTTAAATATGTAAAAAGAAGGGATTAATAAATCTAAAATGAATTATTTTAGTATTATCATTCCTGTATTTAATAATACAAGTGAAGAAATAGATCGTTGTTTACAAAGCATATTTAATCAAACATATAATCATTATGAGATTATTATAGTTGATGATGGAAGTAATAAAGAGTGTGCAGCATATTTAGATAATTATAAAAGAAATAATATAAGTATATATCATAAAACTAATGAAGGTGTATCTAATGCGCGTAATTATGGTTTAAAATTTAGTCATGGAAACTATATAACATTTGTAGATATAGATGATATAATCTCTAAAACTATGTTAGAGGAAGCTGATAAAATATTATCTGAAAATGATGTAGATATTTTGTATGGTTTGGTTGAATATGTACATGATATTTCATCTATTGAATTAAATAGGGATTTACTTAATAATTTTAAGCTATTATCTTTAGAAGATAAAAAGATGCTTCATACACATATGTATCATTTGGGTATGAAGCAATTTTGGAGAGGTAATTCTTATGTATCTCGTGGTCCAGTTGCTAAAATCTTGAAAAAAAGTGTTATGGACAATAATCTTTTTAATGCTTCTCTCATTTTTGGTGAAGATGAAGAGTGGAATTTTAGAATATTAGAATCTCAGAACTATAATATGGCAATAGCATATAATACTTGGTATTATTATATATTCACACCATCATCTACATTACATAGATTTAGATTAAATTTTATTGAATTATCTGAGCAACGTTTGAAAACAATGCAGTCATTTATCTGGAATACTAATGACCAAGTTGAACTTATGAAAGAAGGCTTTAGTGTAATAAAAGAAATTTTTTATAGATACTACTTTAGTAAAGAAAATAAACAATCTTTCTTTTCTATAAACGAAGACTTTAATCAATTATTACGTCGTGAAATATGGAAATCAATTTTTAGATTTGATCTAGTAAATAAATTTGATATAGCTCTTATGATAAAATATCTTTTATTACAATTGCGGATATTACCTCTAATATTGTATTTGTATAATATTACAAATAAGAAGGTGCGGTAATATGAATCAAACTCTTTCTACACAAAGAAAACTAGGAACATTATTATCATATGCTATGTTGCTTTGTAATACCATTATCAATTTAGCATATGTCCCAATTTTATTAACTTTTATAGGCATTTCTGAATTTGGCTTATATAGATTATTAGGATCTATAATTGCATATTTTAATGTTTTGGATTTTGGCTTATCTACTACCATTATTAGATTTTTAGTAAAATACAGAGTTGAAAATAATCAGAAATGTATTGATAAATTAATAACCATGTCATTAATCTTATATATGATAATAGGATTAATACTATGTTTGATAGGTTTGGTATTCTACTATTTTATTCCTACTATTTTTAGTGATAGTTTGACTCCAGGTATGATAAATAGTGCTAAAACTATTTTTATACTATTATTAATAAATCTTCTTATGTTGTTTTCATCAAAAGTTTTTGATGCAATAATTATTTCAAAAGAGCGTTTCGTTTTTCATAGGCTTATAAGTTTATTACAAATTATTCTTCAACCATTCGTTATAGTTGCTACTGTATATTTCTATCCAACAGCATTAAGTGTTGTTATAGTACAAACTTTATTTAATTTAGTCTTAGCAATTGTAAAAATCATATATTGTAAATATAAATTGAATACAGTATTTAGATATTATGGTTGGGATAACAGTATTATTATTTCAATTCGTAATTTATCAATTAGTTTATTTGTTGTTTCTGTAGTTGATCAAATTTTTTGGCAAAGTAGTCAGTTATTAATAGGCATGAAAATAAGTGCAGCTGCAGTAGCTGTTTATGCAATAGCTAGTCAAATTTATATTAATTATATGAATATATCTTTAGCTATATCCGGAACATTATTACCAAAAGTTACAACAATGGTAGCTGAGAATTATGATAATGAATCATTTCAAGAGTTATTTTTACGTATAGGTCGACTACAATTTTATTTGCTTTCTTTTATTACAAGTTGTTTCATTATATTCGGTCATGGATTTCTTCACTATTGGGTTGGTGATGAATTTAGTATAGTATATTCAATTACACTATTAATAATTATTCCATTTACAATAGATTTAATACAAAATGTAGGATTAGCAATTATGCAAGCTAGAAATGTTTTCCATATCAGAGCTATGATATATACATTTGTAGGGATATTAAATATTGTTTTGTCGTATTATTGGATTGATTTATATGGTGTTATTGGCGGAGCACTTGCTACAGGTTTATGTATGTTAATAGGTAATGGACTTTTAATGAACATATATTATCAAAAATATTTAAAGTTAGATATTTTTAATTTTTGGAAAAAAATTTTTCCTATCTTATTTGTATGTATATTAACAACTTTTTTTGGCAATATAATCTTGTCTCAAATAGATTTACAGAAATCAATTTATTTATTTATAAGTAGTATTGTTTTTTATTCTTTGATTTATTTTATCATTCAATGGAAACTTAATTTTAATTCTTATGAGAAAGGAATTTTTTACAGTATTGTATCTAAATTTAATAGATAAGTTCTAACGTTTTTCTAATAAACTTATTATTTAAAATATAACATTCAGATTTTATTTAAAATGAACTGCACCCCAAAAATTGGAAATAATTTTTGGAGGTGCAATTTTTTATATCAAAACATTCAAAAGAAGTAAAAGAAAAATAGTGTTTTATTTTACATGATGAATTGTAAAATATATTGCGACAGATAAAAAACTCATATTGGAGATCTCGTGTAAAATGTAAATAACCACAAATACATGACACAGAGGTCTCTAATATGAGCTATATACATCTTACCTTAGAAAAACGAAGTCAAATAGAAGTTTTAAGAAAAGAAGGATACTCTATTCGTAGAATTGCTAGTTTAATTGGTGTCCATCATTCTAGTGTAGCGAGAGAATTAAATCGAGTTGACGGCGAATATTCTGCGATTAAAGCACAGTAGTTAGCAATTAGTAAGTCTGCTAATAAAGGCAGACCAACAAAGTTAATACCTCAATTAGCAGCTTTAATTGAATCCAGGTTACAATAAACTTGGTCTCCAGATAAATAGTTGGTGCTCTAAGCTTTAAGACAATTTACTCTTGGATTCATCTTGGATTTTTTGCTGTAACAGAAAAAGTGCTTCGCCGAAAAGGTAAAAAGCCTGCTACAAAAGAATAGCGTGGACGCTTCAATGTTAAAAGGTCCTTTAAGGAGCGAACTCAAGAAGTTGAAAACCGAAAAATTTTTGGTCATTGGGAATTAGATACAATGGTTTCTTCCAGAGGTCAAAGTAAAGGTTGATTAACTACATTTGTTGAACGTAAAACTCGATTCTATGTAGCAATTAAAATGGATGACCGAACTAAAGATTACATGTTTTTAGCTATTAGTTTGATATACAACACATTAACAAGTAAAGTACTTAAAACCTTTACAGTAGACCGTGGTAAAGAATTTGCATGCTATGAACAGCTTGAAACTGATTGGGGGATACCAATGTATTTTGCTGATGCCTATGCAGCATAGCAACGTGGATCTAATGAAAATAGTAATGGTTTATTTCGAGAGTTTTTCCCTAAGAAAACCGATTTAGCTAAAGTAACACTAGATAAACTAACAGAAGCCCTAATGCTGATTAATAATCGACCTAGAAAATGTCTTGGATTTAAAATACCATTTGACATGTTAAAACATGAGATTAGAAAATTGATTTAATTTTGTCGTATTACTTATTGTAATTCATCACTTATTAAAACTAAGTATTTAAAGTATACTTTATACTTATTTTATTGCTCTATAACTGTAGAATTTTGTATAATTTATTTATGAATGAAAAATTCATGAATGATTTATATAAATGAATTTAATTATATTACATTACATGTTAGTGGAGCATTGGTATGAAAAAATATGTCTTATCTGTAGGGGACAGAAAGCCTGTACATATTGAAATTATGAATGTTGATGATAATGTGCTAGTTAGTGGTGAATTACGTACATATCGACTTGATTATGATATGGAAACGAGTGCGGTTATTTTGCGTTTTTCATTGCAAGAGTCAGATATGATATATTCTTTACAGCTAGGTGAAGCTGAGGATGTACTGGCAACAGACTTTATGACTCCCCAAGAAATATTCTTTACAATCGTAGGATTCTTGGGTGAGGTTATTCATAGTGCGAAATCATTTGGACGTACATTAGCTATGAAGTTTGATCATAATGCGTCTCGTGTGTATGTGAAAGATTTGTTACAATCTAATGATAGCTATCGTGTATTTATGGGGACACTAACATATTAATATAAACATATTTCACTTATTTATAGAACTTATAGAAAGAGTTTAATTGAAGACAGTAGTTGTAAGAAGTAAGATTCATTCAACTATTGTCTTTTTTGTTTGACTTTTTATAGAATAGAACAATGAAACATCTCTCGTTAATTTCCTAGATTTTATCGCCATCTTAATGATTATTAATATTTATATGCTATACTGACGATGTTTAGTATGAAAGTACGAATTCCATGGTGTGTAAAAGGTATTTGATAGGGAGTAATCTCAATTTTCATGTGTATAAGTAGAGAGGTAGTATTAATGAAAAAACAATTTGCTGCAATCTTTGCAGCTACAGCAGTTTTAGGTGTAACAACAGCGTTTGCTGCGAATCCATTTTCTGATGTAACGCCAGATTCTTGGGCATATCAAGCGGTGTCTCAATTAGCTGAGGCAGGTATTGTAAATGGCTACCCAGATGGAACTTTCAAAGGTCAAAATAACATTACTCGTTACGAAATGGCGCAAATGATTGCAAAAGCTATGGCGAACCAAGATCGTGCCAATGCAGAGCAACAGGCTATGATTAATCGCTTGGCTGATGAATTCTCTAATGAATTGAACAATTTGGGCGTTCGTGTGGCTCGTTTAGAAGACCGTGTAGGTAATGTAAAGGTAACTGGCGACGTACGTCTTCGTTATCTTGGATCCCAAGAAAAAGATGGTAAATTCGTAAACGATGGTACGAATATGCGTGGCCTAGATTATAGTAAAGGTTCCCAATTCGATGTGCGCGCTCGTTTACAATTCAATGCAAAGGTTAATAATCGCACCGACGTTGTAGTCCGTACTACAACAGGAAATATGGAACTAGGTGATTCTTTCCAAACATCCTCTTCTAGTTCATCTCTTCGCGATAGACCAACAAATATTCATTTCGACCGTGCTTATGTAAATCATAAATTTGGTGAACGCGTGTCTGTGAAAGCAGGTCGTTTCAATCAAATGATTGGTAATGGCTTGATCTATGACGATGGCTTTGACGGTGTTCAATTCAACGCAGGCAATCATAAGCTTAATTTCCAAGCCGCATATGGTTATGGTATTGAGGGCGGTTTTGCTACTGATATTTATGGTCAAAACTCCATTGATAAAAATGGAAACTTTACCATGGTATATACAGGCTTAAAAGGTCAACTTAATGACCATGTAAACCTCGGTGGTTTCTATACACGTGTTAACAAACGCGTAAATGGTGAAGCTAAAAATATGTACGGCTTCAGCTCTGACTTGAACTTTGATAAAGTTTGGGTTGGTGGCGAATGGGTGAAAGCAGCTAGCGTATCTAATGGTACAGCTTGGTCTGCTGGCCTTGGCTATGGTGATTACAAAATCTCCAAACGCGGTACATGGGATGTAAAAGCGCAATACTTCAACTTTGGCGATAACATTGCCCTTCAATCCTCCCGTTGGGAAGTGCCATATGATGCGACAAACCGTTATTATGATCCTAACTTCCATGGTGGTCCAGCGTATGTTACTAGCTACCGTGGTTACAGAGGTTGGTTGGCAACAGCTCACTATGCATTGCAAGACAATGTAGGCGTAACAGGCTACTATGGCTTCAATAATAAAACAAATAAGAGCATCGGTGACAACGATAAACTTCCTAACTACTACCGTGTAGACCTTAACTACCAATTCTAATACATAAGTAAGTAGAAAGTGCCATTTTAATGTGAATTTCACCGTTTTTTGGTATAATAAGCAAGTATTCCAACGATAAAACGGAGGTAATTCTAATGCGTAAATTCTTATATATGTTAGCGGCTTTGCTCGTATTGATTGGTATTAATACATATGATGTAGAAGCTCGTACGGATGTATATGCCACAACTTATAACGGTAATAGCTGGTATGTAGACCAAGACTCTGTGAAGAGAGTAGGGGATGTACTCAATTTTACGGTGTACACTACATCTGGCCTTAGCTATAAGGTATCATCTAGCGATAGTAACTATTACAATGCAGATGTATTCTACTATAACAACAAACTCGTTTCAGACAATGGCCAATCTGTATGGAAATCTCCAGGTATGATGGCCGCTATGCGTGTGGCACGTAGATAAAGAATAAAGGCAGCGATTCGATCGCTGCCTTTTGGTCTGTATAAGTGTACTATAGTATCGTTTATCCGTATTTGACGATATATAAGATTAACCCTATAATATAAATAGATAGCCAAGCGAGTAGATCCGTCGGGCTCATCTCAAGAGAATAAATAATTGATGAAATGGCCTTTCAGTTACCTAATTATCTAGGGATAACGAAGGGCTATTTGTCTTTTCCAAGACAAATAAGCGCCACGAGTGCACCAAAAGCAATGACTACAGTCATTACCTCTAGGATTAGCATGATTAACTCATAATCACTCATAGACAACCCTCCCTTCATAGACGAAGAGAGGCCCAACCTCGCTTAACTATCCTATATCAATTATATGGCGAACATATAAGCGAATCAATAAGAATCTATTTATAGAAATATACAAAAATATATATACGTATACGTTAGCAGTAACTATAATTACTGCTTTTTTTTACTTGTGATAATTTTATAGTTATGTGGCAAATTTCCCTCATATTTACAAGAATATAATTATTAAATATAATTAAATTATTTAATAATAGTTTATAGTGTGTAAATGAGAGAGGGTTTTTATGAAACGTGTATGTAAAGCAAACCTATCCCTAGCAATTGCATTGACGATTGCTAGCTCTGTAGTGCCCTATGTTATGGCTGAGGGCATGACTATTACAGCTACTAATGGTGGATCATTTAAGGCTGGTGAAATGACAAACCACATATCTACAATTGAAGCAGATAATGGTGGTACAGTTAGTATTGATAAGGCTGTTGCCGATATTGGGTATAATAATAAGCCTTTCATTAGCAGTAAAGGTGGTAGTATAGTTAGCCTTAAGGAAGGCGTTTATGATGTTCAAAATGTAAGCACTCCTGTTGCAGTGGCTCAAGGTGGCACCGTTAATATTGGTGTAGACGGCAATAAAGGTAATTTTACTGGCAATGACTTGTCTTTGGTAGGTGATGTTATCGTTAAAAGCGACCCAAATCATGCGTCTGAGATCAATATTGGTATCATTGGCAAAGAATCTCTTTGGGATGGTTTAGCCTTTAACTTAGCAGACAAAGACGCAAAGCATCCAAGTCATATCAATGTATTCCTTGGTGACTATGGCTCTTGGGAGCTTTTCTATCAAGGTGGCTTGCACGAAGGTAAATTAGATGGTGGTACGCAACCTAGCCATGTACATCGACTTGTAGGCTCTAAGAATCGCAACTATGCGAATATGGTAACCCAAAGTGAGCATAATAAGCTATATGTAGATAAGCTTGAAGGGCATGTAAACTTTATTTACGATCCTAATGATGAAGGTGGCGATACTGAGGATCCAAGCTATCAACCACCAACGAAAACCTATAATGGTTTAACTCCAGATTCCTTCTGGGGTGGTGATATTCATATTACAAGTGCGGCTCCTGGTGCAGCGGCTCATGTGTACACTACTCAACGAGGCCTAGATATGTCCTCTGAGGCTAATGTGAACAAGATTTTAGATAACTTGGCTCACAAGATGTACTATCATAACTATGTTAATGGTGAAAGAAACCTACAAGGTACAGTAGCCATTGCATCTGATGGTTCTGAATCTGGTCGTTTTACAGTAATTACATCTGGTCATGCTAAAGAAGGTGATATTACATGGCAAGCCGATAAGGATGGTCAAGGTAAATACGTATATGGTGAAAATAAACCTGTACCAAAACCTCAACCTAAGCCAGAAGTTAAACCAACTCCTAAACCTGAGGTTAAGCCGGTACCAACTCCGACTCCTAAACCAGAGGTAAAACCTACTCCAAAACCTGAGGTTAAGCCAGTACCAAAACCAACTCCTAAGCCTGAAGTGAAACCAACTCCAGTGCCTGAACGTAATACTCATATTCACGTTATTATGGGTGATTTTGATACTCCTCATATGCGCGGTGCACGTTCTGCTATCATGAGCAATATCAACGGATGGAGAACATTGACAGATAATATGTATCGTCCACGCGTATTGCAACAAGGCGAACCAACAGGTATTTGGGCTCGCGTTGGGGGCGGTAAATATAGCTATACCGCAAAAGGTATCGACACAGATACAACATATACACGCATTCAAGGCGGTTACGATGCTAAAACAGGTAGCGGCTGGACTGTAGGTGGTCAAGTATCCTACCTTCGTGGCAACGATGATTACGTATTTAATGGTACTGGTAAGGAAAAAGCCTTTGCTGTAGGTGCTTACGGTGTGAAAGATCTTGGTAAAGATCAATATATTCACATCGAATCTCAAGTAGGCCGCGTTTCTAATACTTTCACAGCTCGCAATGAAATTGGTGAAAGCCTTTCTGGCGAAACGAAAGCAAATGCTTATACAATTGGTGCACGATATGGTAAAACTGTGAAATTCCAAAACGGCACGTATATCGAGCCACAAGCACAATTGAGCTACACTCACTTCGGTGGGGATAGCTTTGATGCAGGTCGTATGCATGTCAACGAATCTGGTGTAAGCAGCACAGCAGGTGGCCTTGGCCTTGAAATCGGTAAAACATTCGGCGCAGGTAACATCTATACTCGCGTTGGTGTAAACCATGCCTTCTCTGGCACTGTAAATACAGCGTACACAACTGGCAATACTACAAAATATACAAAACAAGACCTTAAAGGCAGTTGGACCGATCTAGCATTCGGTGGTCGCTATGGCTTCAATGCTAATAACAGCATCTTTGCTGACCTTAGCACAGGATTATCCGGTGACTATAAAGCAGGCTGGTCTGTAAATGCTGGATTTACACATAAATTCTAAGGATCAATTTAATAAATTATTCTTTGTAATATAGCCAATATATAAAGCCTCCTAATAGTAGAGTAATAACTTTATTATTAGGAGGCTTTTATAATATATTTCGTATATTTCTATTAATAGATTCTTATTGATTCGCCCATATGTTCTCTATATAATTGACTTAGGATAGTCAGGCGAGGTTGGGCCTCTCTTCGTTAATGAAGGGAGGGTTGTCTATGAGTGATTATGAGTTAATCATGTTAATCCTAGAAGTAATGACTGTAATCATTGCTTTTGGTGCACTCGTGGCGCTTATTTGTCTTGGAAAAGACAAATAGCCCTTCGTTACCAGTAACTGGATAACTGAAAGGCCATTTCATCATGTTTTTTATCCTTTTGAGATGAGCCCGACGGTTCTACTCGTTTGGCTATCTGTTTATATTATAGGGTTTATATCATATATCGTCAAATACGGATAAACAAGTTTATATTAAACAACTTTATATGGCTATTATTTACCATGAGGCAGCGAGTCAATCGTTGCCTCTTTTGGTATATTTTTATCTAATACATATCAAATCTTAATTATCTCTAAAATAAATGAGTATAATTCATTTACAATTCACTAAAAATGATGTAATATTTTAAATATATTTTAAAAGTGTTAGAAAAAAGTTTCTTTATTATGAGAGTGTATATCTGTCTTTTACCGTATATAAAGGCTAATAAATCAACTCATAGATATATATTCAAGTATGAAGGAGCTTTCACAAATGTGATTGTATTGTAAGTGAAATATTGATTGAGGTATAAGAGGATGAAAGGTAGTAATAAGATTTTATTGTCTGCTGTTATGATGACCTTATTGTCATCTACGATGGCTATGCCTGTTACATGGGCTGCAGCAGGTATTAATTCTGATGGACGTATTTTTGCAACTACTGCTGATAGTAAATTTGAAAGTACAGGTAATACGACTGCGAATGGTGTAGTCGCATCTGATGGTGGTCAAGTTACAATTGGCTCTTTGGACACTCCTGATGCATCTCAATTGCCTAAACGCTATCGTCAACCAGCTTTCATTACAGGCATGCTAAATAACAGTTCCATCCAAGTAGATGGCGGTGTTATGGACGTGACTACTGCGCCATGGAAGTCTCCATATCCAGTGGCATTTGCTTATAATAGTAAAATTAATCTTGGTGTCGATGATGCGGGTACTGTAAAGCACAAAGTATTTAATATGCAAGGCGATGTGCTTGTATCTGATAAAATGATGCCTCCTCATCAAGAACAGCAACCATCTGTTATTAATATTGGCCTAGGCCGCGCACACAATAGTCCTAACCAATTTTCTGGTAAGGCAGTGAACACCTTAGAGGATAAGGGTGGCGAAATTAACATGACCTTTGATGGTGGCATGTGGAGCCATGATTACATGGGTGGCTTGGAATCTTTCAAAATTGATGGTAAAACAGAACGTAGTAGTATTAACAACCTCACAGGTACTCGTACGCGCGAAGGTTTCAGCCGTATTTCCCAAGATTCTCGCAGCGACATTCATGTAAATAAATTGGACGGTCATATTAACGTTATTTATGATATGACTAGTGGTACTGGCTTAAATTATGCTAAACCAGGTTCTAAGAAAGACGGCCTTGATCCGGCTGACATCGAGGGCGGTAACTTCATCGTGAAATCCGCTGCAGCTGGCTCCGGCGTGCATGGCTATGTAACAGGCGATCATCTTGATACTTCTTCTGAAAGCAATGTAAACAAGATTTTAGATAACTTGGCCCACAAATTCTATTATGAAAACTATGTAAAGGGTGAAAGAAACCTTTCTGGTACAGTATCTATTGCTTCTAAAGGTATTGTGTCTAGCTACAAAAAAGCGTTGACTACAGACCAAAAAGAAGGGGATATTACTTGGAAAGACGGTAATGGTCAAGGCTCTTATGTAGTGCCAGAACCAAAACCTACACCGACTCCAGATCCTAAACCAGTTACGCCTGTGACTCCAGATCCAAAACCAGTTACACCTGTAACTCCAGATCCAAAACCAGTTACACCGGTAACTCCGGATCCTAAACCAGTTACACCTGTAACTCCAGATCCAAAACCAGTTACACCTGTAACTCCGGATCCTAAACCGGTTACACCTGTGACTCCAGACCCTAAACCGGTTACTCCTGTAACGCCAGATCCTAAGCCAGTTACACCAGTAACACCAGATCCTAAACCAGTTACACCAGTAACTCCTAATCCTGTTGTTCGTGGTGCGTACGATACACCTCATATGCGTGGTATTCGTTCTGCTGTAGTAGGTAATATCAATGCTTGGCGTACATTAGCTGATGATATGTATCGTCCTCGCGTATTGCAACAAGGTGAACCAACAGGTATTTGGGCTCGCATCGGTGGCGGTAAATATAGCTACTCCGGTAGCGGTATCGACACAGCTACAGATTACACACGCATCCAAGGCGGTTATGATGCTAAAATCAGCCGTGGATGGACTGTAGGTGGTCAAGTATCCTACCTTCGCGGGTCTGAAGACTATGTATTTGATGGTTCCGGTAAGGTTAAATCCTTCTCTGTTGGTGCCTATGGTTTGAAAGACCTTGGTAAGAATCAATATGTGCATGTAGAAACGCAAGTAGGTCGTGTATCTAATGACTTTACTGCGCGTAATGAAATTGGTGAAGCTATGTCTGGTGATGCAAAATCCAATGCGTATAGCATCGGTGTTCGCTATGGCAAAACATTGAAATACGCTAATGGTTTCTATGTAGAACCACAAGCACAATTGAACTTCACACACTTCGGTGGTCGTAACTTCAATGTAGGCAATGTATCTGTTAACCAATCTGGTGTGAATAGCACTTCTGGTAAGCTTGGCCTTGAATTGGGTAAACAATTTGGCCATGGTAACCTCTATACACGCTTTGCCGCAGGTCATGCTTTCACAGGCAATGTGAAAACTGCATTTGCTAGTGGCAGTGTTGTGAAATTAACAGAACAAGACCTCAAAGGTACTTGGACTGAACTTGCCTTCGGCGGCCGTTATGGCTTCAATAGCAACAATAGTGTATTTGCTGACGTTGCCACTGGTTTGTCTGGTGATCTCCAAGCAGACTGGGGTGTGAATGCAGGATTTACGCATAAGTTCTAAGTGTAGATTTATTAAATAATCTTTTTGTACAATAGCTAACATATATAGCCTCCTAATAATAGAGTCATGACTTTATTATTAGGAGGCTTTTATTGTATGGAGCATAGAACTAACTATATAGCCACCTATGCATTTTTCTTCTAACCTTAATGAAAAACTATATAGACGAAATACGATATATCGTGTATACTAATGAAAATGTAAGCTACTAGAATCATTATTGATTGAAGCACACTGTATTAATAAATTTACCATGCTTAGTATGGGGGTCTCTATGGGGATAAAAGTTCCTCAAGAGATAATATCTATTACATGATAAATGAAGTAGCTCTGGGGAGGGCACTTCGAGAGAGGAGACTTATGAAACTAATTAAATTATTACCTATTATGGCAATTGCTTTTGTAGGTGTTGCTGGCCAAGTACATGCGGCACAAGATCCTTTGATGATGCCTGAACAACCTGCGGCTCCTTTGACTGCAGAACAACAAGACATCTCTCTTGCTGTTCCTAGTGAAGAGGTAAAAGCTGTAGTATCTGAATTTGCAGCATTCCAACTTGGTCAACCAAATACTGGCCGTGTGTCTGGTCAAGAACGTCTTGCTAACAATGCGTTGTACTACATGAACGTTCGTCGTAGCTGGTACATCACAAGCCATCGCTATAAAAAAGACAGCTATGCTCGCGTAGCATTAGATCGCTTGTACTTAGATTACAAAGAATTCTTCACGAATAACACTACAGTGTCTGAAATGAATCAAGCTGAATATGAAAACCAAATTTTGGCAATTCTTGAAAAGAATACAGCTAACATGTCTAATGATGAATTGCGTTTCTACATGAATGAAATGGTAATCTACAGCTTGAAAGAAGCTATGCGCGATGGTAATAACCGCGTTAAACGCATCCGCTAATCGGTATATATAACTGAATATATATACAAAATGGGTATCGATTTTAATCGGTACCTTTTTTGTTTTTTAAGGGATTTTTATCTGTAAAAGTATGATAGAAATCACATAATACTAGTATTATTAGGTCTATACTATACCCATGGCCATATAGCAGTTTATATATAGACAACCCTTACGTACTATACATAAATTTACACATAAGTATTCAAGTATATGCAATTACTCCTAGTTACAAAGTAATTACAATCCTTTTGGATACCGTATTCTCTCTCTCAATTAGCTATATGGTCGTTGTTAAACAAATAGCCCCCGTAGGTTTTCCTACGGGGGCTTGTTTGTTAAAGAGGTTTAGTAATCTTATAAGTATTGTATCAAGTATTACTATAAGGATTGTTTTATTTGTCTAATTTAGACATTAATTGTCGTACTGTTTCTTGGAGCTCTTTATTTTGTGTTTCCAACGCTTGTACGCGAGCTTCAAGGTTTTGTGGGTGGTTCGTCATATTAGACTTACCAGGTTTATAGGTAATACCTACATTAGCCATAAGATGGCTATTGAGTGTTACACCTGTAGTTAATAATAGATTGTCTCGATGGTAGTAACCAACACCGAGGGCAAGGGCATTGGCATTTCTATAATGACCATAGCCTGCCATATATTGAATGCGGTTGTCTGGATCGTAGCCCATAGGATGTAAAGCCGCTAATGCAGCGGCACGAGCATCGCCCTTATTGGATTCCGATTCGACGCGGCTAATGTTTTGCTCTACATGACTAATGGAGCTTTGTAGTTGCGCATTTGTACTTTGACCGAGGGAATCGATCATTTGATGCACACCGTATAGTTGGGAACCGTTGATAGCATCTGTAGAGGTAGCGCTTACGCGACCTGCCGCTACATTAGTTATAGTCCGCTCTTTATCTTTAGCGCCTACAGATACGGTAGAAACAGGTGTAGTACCTGCATAGTTTACAGTCGTACCATTCTTAAAGGTATAGCTCGATGTGCCTACCACATCGCCATCCGTTGAATCGTTGCCGAGGATAACAGCATTCTCTAATGCTGTAGTTACATTATTACCCATGACGAAGGTGTTGTTCCCAGAGATGTGGTTATAGTTACCAATGCTATAGGAACCACTTGCATCGATGGCATTTTTCCCATATTGACCTTGACCGAATACGCCAGACTCAGTGGCTTTGTCGGATAAGGTATTATAAGAACCGATAGCAAGGCCCTTCTTAGCATTTACATTTGTATAATGACCGATGCCGAGGGTAAAATCAGCTTTCACCGAAGAACCAGAGCCAATGAGGACGGAATTGTTAGCCGTGCTATTCGCCCCTTGGTAATGACCGAGCCATACGTTTTTAGTACCTTCGGATTTTTCGCCCGATTGGGTACCCATGATGATGGACATGGTCGCTTTCGCATTGTTGGCAGTGAGGGAACCAGCGATTACGTTGTTGTCGCCCGTGCCATTAAGGAAGGTTTTGCCGCCTAATGTAATATTGGCGCCTCCCTTGGAACCATTACTGGATAGAGTGCCGATGGCGATGTTATTACCATTCGAGTTAGGACTATTAATCACTTGATGGGTGCTATTCGCAGCCCCTGCGGCGTGACCTAAGGTAATGTTGCCATCATTGGTGAAAGTCGTTCCTTCCGCGCCTATATTGTGTCCCGTCTGGACGATGTTAATCGGCGCTGCAGAAGCGACTCCCACAGATAGTGCAGTTAGCACGATACCAGTTAATACAAAATGTTTCTTACTCATCGCAATACACTCCTTTGCATATTATGACTTCACAAAACTTTCATAAAAACCTACAGATTCATAATAATACATAAAAATCATATTGTAAATGAATATTTTGTATATTATGAGTATAAAATACACCATAAATGTATATTTTATAGAATGTTTATGCAATGGTATAAAAACGTTTAAGTTGAAACGGAAAAGGTTAATCTACATAGAAAAATTTCTTTATAGTTTCGCCTATATATGGCTCTAATTTCTTGACAGTGGTGCCCATTATTCGATACACTAATATATATTTCATTTATTGTTCATGAATTTTAAATGTAGAGAGTAATGAAACGTATTGTGTGTATCGCCTTGAGCGCCCTATTGTGTTGTGTGGGTACAGCTGAGGCAGAAAAACAACAATTACATAATGATAAGGGCGTAGTGTCTGCAAAAACTGATGCTCAAACAGAGCGCATGAAGGCCGCATCAGAGGGCTTTCACATTACGCCTGCTGCCACACCGGACCATGTGATTGGCCAAGGTGGGCCGCTCATCATGGATCGGCAAGATACTAAGACCGTGCAGTATAGCAATGTGGATGCAGTGAACCGCGCCATTAATGCGGTGGCTATGTCCAATGTATCTAATGCTATGTATGGTGCCAAAGGTAAGCCGTGGATGCGACGCACTACGCTGAGCTTTCAGTTCCAAGAAGGATGGAAGCCGTTGTATTCTGCGGAGACTATTCAGCCTCTAGGTCATTACGATCATACCTCTCGTGATGTGTGGTTTACGCAGCAGCGCATTTCTCGCGCCTCTGATACGGGTACTACCCTTAACGTAGGCGTTGGGTACCGTCGTATTTCCAAGGACGACCGTCGTCTCTATGGGGCTCATCTATTCTATGACCATCGCTTCTTAAATCGTCACGATCGACTCAGTGCTGGTCTTGAATATATGTCTGGTGAAAGCGAGTTTCGTTTTAACTGGTATGGTTCTGCTTCCGATGAGAGTGTTTTAGATGCGAACCTGCATACCTTAGAGCGAGTCTCTAATGGTTATACCTTAGAATATGGTAAAACCTTTAAAAATGCGCGCTGGGCTAGAGTCTATGTTGAAGGCTATCACTGGAACCAGGATCGACAAGCTGATAAGAATGGTTTGCGCATAGGCTCTGAGATGCAACTTACGCCGCGTGTATCTGTAGATATGGGATACAATAAACCGGAACATAGCTCTGGCGGTGCATATGGTAAAATTACCTTCCGCTTAGCAGGGGCGCCAATGGCTTGGTATGGTGGCAAGCATCGTTTAGAACAATCTGCAACGGTTCGCGATAAAATGCTCAACCTCGTAAGACGAACTAATACGGTTTTTGTTGAACAATAATTTTGATAACTGAATAGACAAATTGAACGGTCATGCCATTCCCTGAATTCATTTTATTTTAATGAAAATTAAATGAAAAACAACCTACTATTATTACTATATAAGTGATATACTCTAGGTAAGGGAAACGTTAGTGTTCATATCAATTGTTCTTTAAGATAATGGCTTTTCATAAAAGCCATTATCTTATTATTGATGCCGTGTGATCGCCCGTTCATCTTAGTTACTCTCCAACTATTTAATAATCTTTGAGTTGTGTTTACTTCAAAATCTCTCTCTTAATAACAAACCTATCATACGGCACCGGTAAGAGATTCGCCTTCCTCTTACCAAAAAAAGGATAGTTAATTCTCATCGATTAACTATCCTTTTTTATATTTTCTTAATAGATATATAAATTACTGTTTACAAAATTCGTATAAGTGCTACAATATTCATATAAAACTCATGAATAAAAAGTGAATTTTAATGCAAAGAGAGAATGATAGGTTTTGTAGTTTGTAAATGGAGGTTCTAAACTATGAACAAACGGAAACGTTTATTAACTTTGTTAATCAACGGTGTGCTATTATCTAGTTTATGTGTTGTAGCGAGTGCAGCCGATACGGCAACGGGCGCAGGCAATGGCGTTGCTTATGGTACAGGCAGTAATGCACCAAAAGTAGAAAACGTAGCGATTGGTAATAATGCTAAGATTGGTTATTCCAGTGGTGCTAGTGCTGCTACAGGGGATATCGTAGTCGGTAAGGATGCTAATATTAATAACTATGCTAGCCAAGGTGGTAGTATTGCTATTGGTAAAAATGCAAAGATTGAAAATATGGCCGGCGGTGTAGAGGCTAGCTTTGCCTTAGGTCAAACAACATATAGTGGTAATCTCTTCTCTTCTGCAAGAATGCCTGCGGATCCAACAAAGGTAGTAGGTAGCGTAGCTATTGGGGACAATACATTTGCTCGTACTGGTAGCACTATGATTGGTTCCCATAACTACAAAGGTGACCTTGGCGATACTACAGTAGATACAGCGACTACTCGTACGTATGCATTGAATGCTTATGCCACTACAGTAGGTGCCAATAGCTTTACAAATGGTGCATTTGCCACAAATACAGGTACCTATAATATTATCTCTAGTGGATATACTGGAGGTCGTTTTTCTAATCCGGCAAAAAATCTAGGTGCTACTATTAATGGTTCTTTAAACAGCATTGAATCTAAAACCGCAAACAGTACTTACTCTGGTGTTGCTAATAGCATTGTCGGTACAGCAAATAGAACGTTCAATTCTAATGGCTCTCTTATTATGGGTGCTGGCAACGAAATAACAAACTCTGTTACATATCTTTCTGGTACACCAGATGATGGCGGTAATTCCGCTAAAGAATTAGCTGAAAAATTACGCACTGCTGTAAGAGATGCTAATGGCGGTGGCGCCACAATGGCCCTCGGTGGTGGCAACAAGGCTGACTACACATTGCGTACATCAATGATTGGTATTAACAATACTGTAACAGGTACTAATGGTGCTAAAAGTGCAGACAACCTTGTTATGGGTGTAGGTAATACTGCATCTAATGTACAGCATTTGACTGCTATTGGTTCTAAGAACACTGTATCCGATGCTAATAATACAGTTATCGTTGGTGACAACCGCAAGGTAACAGGTGCTAATAACTCTGTTATTATTGGCTCTAGCGATGCAGAAACTACTACAACTGTAAATGATGCAGTGGCTATTGGTCATAACACTGAAGTATCTGCTGAAGGCGGTGTAGCTCTTGGTAGTAAATCCAAAGCGACTGTAGCAGCTGGTGCAGCTGGTTATGATATCAGCACAAAAGCGGCATCTACTGATACAAGCTCCACATGGAAAGCCACAGCATCTGCTGTATCCGTTGGCGACGTAGCTAATGATGTAACACGTCAAATTACATCTGTTGCAGCTGGTACAAATGATACTGATGCGGTTAACGTAGCACAACTTAAAAAGGTAGAAACTAAAATCTCTACTGTTGAGGCAGATGCTAAAAAACATACTACTGTAGTAGCAGGTGATAATACAACTGTTACATCTGGTACAAATGCTAATGGCGGTGCGGAATACAAAGTATCTGTTAATAAAGACCTAGTAGAAATGAGCTCTGCTAACTTCGGCAAAGCTACTGACGACGTTCGTGCTCGTATCGACAAAGACAGTGCTCGCTTCTTTAACGGTAGCGAAAATATCGGTGTTACACCTAAAGGTATCCAAATCGAAAACACAGATACTTTAGAACAAGCGAACTTCACTAAATACGGTATGTATGCTAGTGAAGGGGACAAAACAGTTTACTACACTACAAATGGTATCAGCGCAGGCGACCAAATTATTAACAATGTGAAAGCTGGTGTAGCAGATACTGATGCGGTTAACGTATCTCAACTTAAACGCGTACAAGATCAAATCGCAGCATCCACTCAAGTTACAACTGTAACAGCTGGTGACCACATTAAGGTTACACCAACTGTAAATGGTAATACTCATGACTATAAAGTGTCTCTTGCTGATGATATTGCTGACCAAATTACAAATAACACAACAAATATCAACAAAAACACAAATGATATCAAAAATATCAAAGGTGATTTATCTAAAATCGATAAACGTGTTGATAAATCTGTAGCAGGTGCAGCAGCGTTGGCAGCATTGCATCCACTTGATTTCGATCCAGATGCTAAATGGGACTTTGCTGCAGGCTATGGGCATTACCGCAGTGGTGATGCAGCAGCTATCGGCGCTTTCTACCGTCCTAATGAAGACGTACAACTTAGCGTAGGCTCTACTGTTGGCAGTGATGAAACAGTATTTAATGCTGGTTTATCTGTGAAAGTAGGCGCTCATAGCAATGTATCTCGTTCTCGTGTAGCAATTGGTAAAGAAGTATTAGCTCTTAAGAAAACAGTAGCTGAACAAAATGCTCAAATTCAAAAATTGACTACATTGTTGAATGGTGTTGCTGGTACTAAGATGAAAGCCGATCACACAACATTGTTCCCAGATATCCCTACAAACCATTGGGCATATGAAGCTGTAAGCGATTTATCTCGCCGTGGTTTAGTAGAAGGCTATCCAGATGGCACATTCGGTGGTGACCGTATGTTAACACGTTATGAATTTGCTCAAATTGTATACCGTGCTATTCAAGACGGCGTAACAGTTAATGATCGCCTTGTAACAGAATTCAGCCCTGAAATGGCTTTGTTCCGTGTTGACACTGTAGCTAAAAATGCTAAAGGTGAACCAACAATCGAACGCGTTCGTGTTAATAAAATATAAGGATACTATTAGTTTATAGTGTTCACACAACTTAATAAGTAGCTACTATGCATACCTCAACTCCACCCCGAGGTTGCATAGTAGTGAATATAAAAAGCGTAACTGATGAGACGGCACTCTTATCAGTTACGCTTTTACTATGTGCAGATATAAATATGAATCAATATATCAATCTATATCTGTATTTGTATTTATATTTATATTTATATAAAGGTATATTTATTGTCTGAAGTATCCCAAAGCAGTGATATGTTGAATTGATTCGTCTAAATATTGTTCACTAGGCACCGTAAATGTTTCACCATTTCGAGTGCGTGTAATCGTTAGTGTTTCATCTAGAATTGCAATTAGCTCTGCTCGAGAGATTGGTTTTGCCATTTGCTTCATCACATATAGTAAGCCTTCATCTACACTAGCGTCCTCTTGGTTAAACATATTACCTAACGTCATGTACTGTTTGCCATTACCTTCAATTAGTGTGGAAACATAATCAATAAATCGCTCAGGAATATAGCTCACATTTTCTACAAATGGTAAGCATTCATAATTCTCACCATATGCATTGAGGTGGTTGAGGATAGAGAGGTGGAATAGGCGCACATATAGCTTATTCATATCAAAGGTTTCGTTTGGATAATGCTCTTCTATATATTTTTGAATATCCTTTATAGTAAATAGTTGTTTTGTATTCATAAAATACTTGATAGTTTGATGTAAAGGATCTGTCCAACCATTTGGTGTACCAAGTCTATCCTCTGCAAGCCCGCAATAGTAAATGCTTTCAAGAATATCTTTCTCTACTGTTTCATTACGTACGATTGCATCTGCATTGCATTGTTTAGTTAATAAGGCCATGCGGAATTGTGTATCGTAAACAAAATCGTAGTATTGCTCTTTGGCCTTGTAATCATTGTTAGAGAGGACCTTAATATTATCTACGATGCTGTCATCTAACCAAGTAATAAAAGATTTTTCTAATCGTGCATCACCTATATATACGCAGCCTTGATGCTCTGCACGCTCAATAAATTGAGCCACATAAACAGGATCATTAAAGGTTTCTAAATATTCATGGGCTACATAATAGTTATTGGATTGCAACACGCGATTGATATTATCGATTTTATAACCAGACTGTTTTTGAATTTCATCGTCCATCTTCATGGTTTCCGCAATTAGCTTTAGCACATTCTTTGTGTAAATCGTACGTTCTTGCAAGCTATCTTTTTTAGCCTGTGTTTCAGAATAGAGCATAATGTCGCGAATTTGTTCTAATCGTTTCCAACCAGGATATGTATTGTACGATACATAGGCGATACCGCGGTCTGATAAATTGCGATTACAAATGGATAAGATTTTATCTTTTACAATATCTGGCACCCAAGACCAGATGCCATGGACGATGATGTAATCGAAGGTGCCGAAATCATCATCAATGTCCATAATATCCTTTTCTAGCAGCGTGATATTAGTGAGGCCAATAGATTTAATTAACTCGTTACCATGCTTAATTTGGACAGGGGATAGGTCTATGCCTGTGAAAGTTGCTTCTGGATAGTACAGCGCTTGAGGGATGATATTGCCACCACAAGAGGAGCCAAGCTCGAGGACACGGGCACCATTAATTGGCGCTGGATTGAGACCGTATAGACGTGCTTTGGCGATTAAAGAGTTGATAGCACAATTAGAAAATGCTTTTGATACATAAAGAAAATCATCGTAAGAGTCCTTCAATGCATCAATCTCTTCTTGATCTGCAGACTTTTGATGCGGTGGAGCACTAATTATTTGTTGTGATTCATTATGATTGTTTTCCTTATTTTCTTTATATACTTCATTAGAAGTGTTTTTTGATGGCTCTTTAGTTTGTGTATCCATAATGAGTCCTTTCTTATTCTTTATGGGTAAATACCAACTTATATATTTATAACTATAACTATAACTATATTTATATCTCTATCTCTATCTCTATCTCTATCTATATCTCTATTTATATCTATATCTATATGAACTACCTATTTATACAGTTTCTAAAATGGTTAGTATCATCTTCTATGGGATGACCCAATTATACCGCATTATGATTTAGTATATCATAATTTTTATCAAAATCGGCCGAAAAATTCATAGTTATTTCATTTGTGAGCTTGTATATGAAAAAAATATGAAAGTACCTTTAAAAGGTTGTTAGATTATTATATTCATATTTTTCTATGATCCATATTTTATAGATAATATATAAATAGATGACAAAATCGAGAAAAATCAATGAGATTAAATCAATTAATCGTTTATTTATAACTTACATTAATATTATTATCGAAAAAACTAGTACTGCATAGAGAAAAATAGATTATATTTTATAAAATACGTATAAAACGCCGAAAAAATGAGTAAAAAAACACTCATATATTAAATTTTGTTTAACAAAATAAAGGTTCTGACAACAAATCTTGCTGTTTATGATAAAAACATGAAGAAGACTATTTACAACATTTTCGATATATGATATTCTGTTCATGACACAAAATGAAAAAAATATGAAAGATACTCAGAAAGGCGTAAAGGTATGGGAAATTTAGGCTTTTCCTTCTTTTGTATTTAATTGATTTAATTATAAGGATTGTAATTGTGTCTAGTTAAGAAAGGGGTTCATAGTAATATGAATAAAATCTTTAAAGTTGTTTGGAGCAAAACTAAAGAGTGCTACGTAGTAGTTTCCGAAGTTGCAAAAAACAATGGCGGTAAGAAAAAAGCTCTTGCTAGCGTATTAGCTGGTTTGGCAATTATGGGTGCTGGTGCTCAAATGGGTACTCCAGTACAAGCGGGTGCTGATAATGCTGGATCTGCGGTTAATATCTGGTCTGAGAAAAGAGTTGATACACCTACACCAGGTGGTCCTGGTGTAACTAACGCTAACACAAGAAATACTGCGGGTGATAATTCTGTTACCATTGGTCAACAATTAACAACTGGTACTGGTGCAGTAGCTGTTGGTAGATTATCTACTGCCGTAGGTGATCGTGCGGTGGCTATTGGTGAAAATGTTAATGCTAAAAAAGAAGATACAATTTCTGTAGGTAGTTCCAACAATTCTAATACTGGTGGTGGTATCACTATTGGTAAAGGGAATACTGCCGACTCTACTGCAAATGGTGGTAGAGCTGATGGTAACTCTCAAATTGCTATCGGCCGTGATAATAAAGCGACCAAAGAAGATACTGTAGCACTTGGTCGTGAAAATACAGCATCTGGTAATGTTTCTCTTGCAATTGGTGCCCGTACTGAAGCAACAAATTCCGGGTCTATTGCAATTGCTGGTAATGGTGATGGTTACAAAACTACATCTACAGGCTTTGGTTCTATTGCAATTGGTATGCAATCTAACTCCACAGGCACTGCTTCTACTGCAGTAGGTGGTATTGCACAAGCAACTGCTAAAGGTGCCTCTGCTCTTGGTTATAAAGCGAATGCTACTGCTGAAAGTGCGACTGCATTAGGTCAAGAGTCTGTTGCATCTGTAAAAGATGGCGTTGCTCTTGGCTCACAGTCTAAAGCAACAACAGATAAAGGTGTGGAAGGTTATAATCCTGCTGATAGCCGTACAAATACATATGCTGGTTTAGCTGGCAATGTAAAAACATCTACATTAGCAGCTGTTTCCGTAGGTGATGGAAAAAATGCAACTCGTCAAATCACAGGTCTTGCTGCAGGTAAAGAAGATACTGATGCTGTTAACGTGGCTCAATTGAAAAACGTTAACTTAAAATATGCTGGTAATAGTGGCAGTGGCGATGTGTTGTTGAACAATGGTACATTGAACCTTAAAGGTGAAGGCCTTATCTCTACAACTGCTGATGCTACTGGCGTTACAGTTAAATTGACTGAAGGCGGCAATATTACTACTAATGCTGATGGTAAAGCTGTAGCTCCTACTAAAAATGGTGTTGCTACAACTGACAATGTAACTCAAGCGATCAACAACTCTGGTTGGAAAGTAACTTCCGCTAACAATGGTGGTACTACAAACGGCACTACTTCTGAAAAAGTAAGCCCTGGTGACACTGTTACTTTCAGCGCTGGTAAAAACATTGTATTAGACCAAGCTGGTAAACAATTCACATACTCCTTGAATAAGGATGTTGATTTGACTAAAGATGGTTCCTTAACAATTGGTGATACTAAAGTTAACAACGATGGCTTAACAATCACTGGTGGTCCATCTGTAACAAAAACTGGTATCAACGCTGGTAACAAAAAAATCACTAATGTAGCTCCTGGTACAGATGATACTGACGCAGTTAACTACAGCCAAATCAAAGGCTTGAGAACTGAAGTTAAAGCTGGTGCTGGCGTAAGTGTTGCTAAATCTCAAGGTACTGATGGTCATGATATCTATACAGTAAGCTCTACTGGTGCTACTGGTAACACCGATCCTTCTAAAGTTGAAGGTGGTAAAAATACTACTGTAACAGGTGATGGTACAGCAGCTACTCCTTACAAGGTAAATGTAACAGGTGATTTAACAGAAATCTCCTCCATTACAAATGGTACTGGTTCTGGTAAAATCTCCTTCGCTGGTGATCAAGTTGTAAAAGTTGAAGGCGATAACCCTATTTCCTTAGATGGTAAAGGTGGCTATGTAACTGGCTTACAAAATAAAGATTGGGATATTACAAACCCAACGTTTGTTTCTGGTCGTGCAGCAACTGAAGACCAATTGAAAAAAGTAAGCGATGGCTTCAACAACACAGTTAAATTGGCTGGTAACACTGGCAACACAGATACTCAAAAATTGAGCCAAGCTGGTGGTTTAAGCTTCGGTGTAGTTGGTGCTAACAACGGTCAATACATTAAAACAACTGCTTCTGGTACAGATGTAGTAGCTGATTTGTCCGATGACGCAAAAGCTAAATTAAACCACAAAGTAGAAGTAGCTTCTGGTTCTAGCAATGTAACAGTAACTACAGATACAACTGATCCTAATAAAACAATTTATAAAGTAGCTGTAGCTAATTCTTCTACACCTGGTGGTGCTTCCTCTACTGAAAGTGTAGTTAAAAAAGCTGACGCAGCTGGCGACACTAACATTGCTGACGTTACAGTAGCTGGTGGTAAAAATACTAATGATCCAGATGCTCAATACGAAGTTAATGTTTCCCGTAATGCAGTTAAAGATGCAGCACGTGAAGCAGTAACAGTTAACAACGGTGGTACAACTACTGGTGGCAACTACACAGCTGATGCAAATAACCCTATCTCTGTAACACCTAAAGAAGATGCAGCTAACCATAACACTACATATGAAGTAACATTCGATGGTGAAAAAGCAGCTAAACAAATTCCTTTGACATACAAAGCTAATGGTACTGGTGACCAAACAGTTAAATTGGACAAAGGTCTAAACTTCACTAACGGTTCCAACACAACAGCTTCCGTAGCTGCTGATGGCGTAGTTAAATACGATTTGAACAAAGACGTTGATTTGACTAACGGTGGTTCCTTAACAATTGGTGATACAGTAATGAACAATGGTGGTTTAACTATCACTGGTGGTCCATCTGTTACTAAAACTGGTATTGATGCTGGTAGTAAGAAAATTACTAACCTAGCTCCTGCTACTGATGGTACAGACGCTGTTAACTACGATCAATTGAAAGCAGCTCGCACAGTTGTTACTTCTAAAGATAATTCTGTAACAATCAACAAAACAGAAAATGGCGATCAAGTAACATATGACTTGCATGTAAATGCAGCTGCTGGCACAGCATCTACTTGGAACTTGAAATCTGGTGCAGTTTCTACTACAGAAGGTACACATTCTGGTGACACAGATCAAAACATTGCAGACGGTAAATCCGTTACAATGCAAGCTGGTAAAAACTTAACTGTTAAACAAACTAACGACGGTAACGGTAATACAGAAGTTGCATACGCTCTTGATAAAGAACTTAAAGATCTTACAAGCGTAACTACTGAAAAAGTAACAACTAAAGAAATCGGCTTACAAGATCCAACTGGTAAAACTACAACAATCAAGAACGATGGCGATCGTATTACATACACTAAAGACGGTGATACTAAAGTTCATGAAGTAGCTACTCTTGAAGATGAAAAACACATCAAACCAGGTAGCTATGCTGTAGACAATAAAGGCAACGTAACAATGACTTACGTTGACGGTAAAGGTCAAGATGTACCAAATGATAAAGTAGAGCTTACTGGTATTGCTAACCAAGATCTTTCCAACATCACTGATGCAGGTAAGAAAGTAATCACTGGTCTTGGTTCTAAAGTTGAAGCTGGTGACAACGTAACTGTTACTGATACAGCTGATGCAACTACAGGTCAAAAAACTTACACTGTAAGTGCTAAATTGGCGAAAATTGAAGACGGTAAAAATACTAAGAAATCTGGTACTGGTACAGACGCTGATCCATACAAAATCAACGTTGAAGGTGACTTAGCTGATATCTCCTCCATTACAAATGGCGCAGGTTTTGGCAAAATTACATTCGGTCCTAATGAAACAGTAACCGTTGGTGGTACTAACCCTATCGTATTGAATGCAAAAACTGGTAATATCGGTGGTTTAACTAATAAAACATTCGATCCAAATAATATTGTATCTGGTCAAGCAGCTACAGAAGATCAATTAAAATCTGTACATGATACATTGAAAGCTTCTGAATTGCACATCGCTCCTACAGCAGTTAAAGCTGGTAGCACTGAAACTAAAGGCGGTGTAGTAAGCGGTACTGAAAACGTATACAAATACGATGCAGCTACTAAAAAAGTTACATTGACATACAACGATGGCAATGGTAAAGCTGTAACTGATACTAAAGCAGTTATCGACTTCTCTGATTTGAACATCCCAACTCCTGCTGCAGCTTACAGCTTCAAAACAAATGCAGCTGGTAACGTTGACGGTAACTCTACTGAAACTGAAGTAGCAAGCGGTAAAACTGTAAACTTCGGTGCAGGTAAAAACTTGACTGTAAAACAAGAAATCGGTACTGATGGTAGCCATACTTACACTTACGCATTAGACAAAGAATTAACAAACCTTGATAAAGTAGTTGTTAATGGTAAAGACGGTGTCAATGGTAAAGATGGCGTAACTATTACTGGTCCTTCTGGCACAGCTGGTCAAGATGGTAACAACGGTAAAGTTGGTATCTCTGGTAAAGACGGTAAAGATGCAGTATCTATCTCCGGTAAAGACGGCGTAGGTCACATTGGTTTGACTGGCCCTGCTGGTAAAGATGGTAAAAATGCAACTGCCGACATCACTGTAAAAGATGGTGTTCCTGGTGTTGACGGCCAACCTGGTGAAACTATGACTCGTATCGTATACCAAGACAAAGATGGTAACGAACATCAAGTAGCAACTCACGATGATGGCATGAAGTTCGCTGGTGACGACGGTCAAACTGATGATACTAAAGTTATTAAGAAACATCTTAACAACGTAGTAGATATCATTGGTGGTGCTGATAAAGCTAAATTGACTGATAACAACATTGGTGTAAACAACGATAATGGTAAATTGAAAGTTCAATTGTCTAAAGACCTTGATCTTACTGAAAATGGTTCTGTAAAAATTGGTGATACTAACATTAATAAAGATGGTTTAACTATCGCTGGTGGTCCATCTGTTAAGAAAGACGGCATCAACGCTGGTGATAAGAAAATCACAGGCGTTAAAGCTGGTGAAGACGATACAGATGCTGTAAACGTTAAACAATTGAAAGATAACGCTACAACTGTTACATCTTCCGATAACTCTATCTCCGTAACAGACACTAACACTGATCCTGCTAAAGGTCATGCTTATGACATCAAGATCAATAGCCAAGGCGTTGTGAACAAAGCTCAAACTCCAGTAGTATACACTAAACAAGATGGTACTAAAGTTTACTTAGTAGGCGATAAATTCTATGACAACCCACAAGGTACAGGTACAGAAGTCCCTAAATCTGATGTTATCGCTTCTATGAATAATGCTGATGGTTCTACAACAAACCCAATGAAATTGAACAACGTTGGTTCTTCCATTGCGGATAAAGCTGGTAACACATTCTTAGATAAGATTGATGCCGCTGCTGGTGACAACAATACTAAGAACGGTGCTGTAAATGTAACAGACCTTAAAAATGCTGCTGATGCAATCGGCAACAAAGGCTTGAACTTCGGTGCTCAATCTGGCGATGACATCCACAAAAACTTGGGTGAAAAACTTGAAATCGTTGGCGAAGGTACTAAAGCTGATGACAACTACAGCGGTTCCAACATCAAAACTATGACTAAAGATGGTAAAGTTGTAATCGGTCTTGATAAAGATCTTAACGGCTTGAACTCCATTGGCGTTCCTGGTAAAGATGGCGTAGCTGGTAAAGATGGTGTATCCATCTCCGGTAAAGACGGTGCTAACGGTATCGACGGTAAAGTTTCCATCGGTAAAGATGGTAAAGATGCTGTATCTATCGCTGGTAAAGATGGTGTAGGTCACATTGGCTTGACTGGTCCTCAAGGTCCTGCTGGTGCAGATGGTACTGGTGTAGATATCTCTACAGATCACGGTTCCAAAACTCTTGTTAAACCAGAAGCTAACAATGGCGACAAATCTGAACGTATCGTATACGTACCAAAAGATAAAGATGGCAACCCATTGAAAGATACTGATGGTAACCCAATCAAACGTGAAGTAGCAACTATGGATGATGGCTTGAAATTCACAGGTAACAACACTAGCACTGAAAACAAACATGCGTTGAATACGCTTGTTAAAGTTCAAGGCGAAGGCGTAACTGAAGCTCAATCCAATGCATTCCAATCCGCTGCTGGTAACATCAACGTAGTAGCTGATGGTAACGATACATTAACTGTTAAATTGAACAAAGACCTTAAAGGTATCAACTCCATCAAGAATAGCGACAATGGTCCTGCATTGAACTTCAACGCTGGTGACCTTTCCGTAACTGGTGGTAACCTCAACATGGGTGGTAACAAAATTACTAACCTTGGTAAAGGTACTAACGATACAGATGCGGTTAACTTGAAACAATTGAAAGATTCCCGTACAATCGTTAAATCTACAGATGGTACTGTAGGTGTTCAAGAATCTGAAACTACAGATGGCGCTAAAGTATACGACTTGACTACTGGTGCAAGCCCTCGTTTCGATGAATTGACAGACGAAATCGGTCGTGTAGGTGCACAAGGTGCAGCTCTTGCAGCATTGAAACCTATCCAATACGATCCATTAGAACCAACTCAAATCATGGCTGGTTATGGTAACTACCGTGGTAACTCCGC